>Ga0209541_10000305_pt1 | contig 96358 bp, 127 predicted proteins | sample RifCSPlowO2_01_FD_184027 | JGI IMG/M metagenome (GOLD analysis project Ga0209541, IMG submission 184027) | Groundwater microbial communities from Rifle, Colorado - Rifle CSP2_plank lowO2_0.1 (SPAdes) (version 2) | ecosystem: Environmental > Aquatic > Deep subsurface > Groundwater | place... | reverse complement strand
GCACGAATAGATGAATGTTGGTCCACACGCAATTGAAAGTTGGAGGAATGTATATAAAAGCATTTAAAGAGGTGTTTCATAGATGAAAGAGCCAAAGATTGTCAAAGATCCTGAAATATGCGGCGGCAGGCCTGTAATAGAAGGGACCAGGATAAAGGTATCACAAGTAGCCTTAGAGTCAGGGTATATGGGCATGACTCCAGACGAAATTGTTCAGGCACATCCGCATCTCACGCTCCCGCAGGTTCATATTGCCCTATCTTACTATTACCAGAATCTTGAGGAAATAAAAAAGGAGATAAAAGAAAACAGGGAATTCATCGAACACCTCAGAAAAGATTTTACGCCTAAAATAGGAAAACCGGAATATGCCTAAAATACGGCTATATTTGGACGAAAATATTTCTTATTCTGTTTCTGAAGGCCTCAAACGAAGGGAAATAGAAGCTTGCTCAGCCAAGGAAGCTAACAATCTTGGAATTTCTGATGAGAAACAGCTCGAATTTGCTATAAAACAGAAAGCTGTCCTTGTGACAAACGATGCAGATTTTCTGAGGATGGTAAAGAAGAGGAATTTGGCGCACTTCGGAATTATTTACTTTGATCAAGACAAATATGGAATAGGCGAAATAATAAGAAAAATAGAAGAACTTACAACTATACTGGAACCAGAAGATTTTACGAATCGCATAGAATTTTTATGAGATTCTGATAAAGCTTATTTGCCTTCGATTTTGGATTTACTAGTGGATGACGGGATACTACAAGTAGATTATTTAAAGTTATCAAAACCTTCCTTCACCACTCTGTCGAACAAATCTATAATCTTGTCTATTTCTCCCGTAGCTTCTACAACTTGGGTTTCGGCTTTTAATCTAGGTAAATCATGCAGACGGTTTGCTAAATTTTCTAGAGGATCAGTACCCTCTTTATGGCTTCTTTTGAATACTTGAGATGGATCTTTGTAGGCTCGATTACCAACAATTTCGATTCCAAAATTCACTTGAGATATATCTCTTTTTGAGACTTCAAATAAAATAAGAGAATCTTGCTCAAGACCTGTTTGTGGATTTTCAGGGTCTCTATATAACCTTCTTGAAAATACTATATCGTAAGTAAACAACCCTTTTTCGACAATACACGATCTTTCTACGCACCCGACGAAATCAATATCCGGTGTGTATATTTTCCTATCTGTAATCTTCCCTTTTGCTTCCAGAGCTTCAATATCGATATCTGCAGGCAGGTCTTTTCCTGTTACTAAAGAGTATCCCCTCTCGCCTAATTTTCTGGAAAAACGCGCCATCAAATATTCGATGACAGAATCTTGACCTAAAAGAGCAGCATCCTGAGGAAGTGCATTTAAGATAGTGCCAAATTCATATTTTGCTCCTAGGTTTATTCCATAGTGAATCTTAGGCCCATCAAGCTCTTCATCGACTAGCGGTTTTATCTCTTCAGCAATAAAAATGCGAAAGTTTTTTTTCCAAGCCACGTAAGACTGATCTGATTGAGGCGGTTTAGGATTTCTTGAGAAATAAGCGGCTTTTTTTGCCTCTACCACTTTTCTGATCCCATTTCTCCTTTCTGCCTCACATGGTGATAATTCAATTACGCTTAAAATACTTGAAGCACCCTCATTACACTGTGTTTCCCCGGCAAGATAAAATACCGTTTTCATGTCCAATATATGGGGGGGGGCTTTATAAAGCTTTCGGTTTTGTTACCTATACTGAGAAACAGGTTGTTTTTTTCATGCGCGATTTTCAATAAACCCAGACACTTCTTATACTCAACCCGAACCTTTTGAAGGCGCTTAACAGCCTCTATAAGCAGATATCCTAACCTTTGCCTTCAGGTAGCTTTTTATAGTCTAAATACTATAACATTATAGTATATTAACTATAATATGGACAAAACAACATTTAGGATACTTGACACGCTATGCAGGGGTTTGGGCAGCCCTATCTCTATAAATGAACTGAAGAACAGGGTCTCCAAAATATACGGATCAGCCTATTACAAAAACATATATGACAAAATTAAAACCCTTGAAGAGGAAGGCATACTAATACTTGAAAGCATAGGGAAATCCAAGGCTATTTCCCTTAATTTCGCCAACTACAGGACAACCAGCCTGCTTGGGGAAATGGAGAAACTGAAGCTGGGCAAAATCCTGGAAAAGGCCAGGCTAAAACAACTTTTTGAAGAAATTGAAAACCAGACAAGGGGCCTTTTCCTTTCAATCTCAACAATAAACCCGCTTGAAAATCTTTCCATGAACAGGGCAGAGCTTTTAATACTGAAGTTTCAAGATGAGGAACTCTATACAACAATCAAAAAAATAGAGGGAAAAACAAACATTAGGATCGATCCCCTTATCCTTTCCAAGCAAGAATTTCTAGATCTTATATCATCCAGTGAACATAACCCTCTAAAAAGCATGCTAAAAGACCAAACAGTTATTATAAAACCAGATGACTTCTGGGCAGTTATTCGGGAGAGCAGTGGAATTTACATAGAAGACGAAACCCAGTTTCCAATTTCTGAAAAAGATATTGTTTACAACCTAAATAGGTTTGGATACAGGGAAATCGGGGAGAAAATACAGGAAGGGAAGAAGATATGTCCAGAACTGATAATAACAGGCATATTGGCATCGGGAACCTCAAGAAAAAAGGAAGCTGTTCCTATACTTCTTTCTAAAAACAAAATCAGCTACCCTCTTCTAATCTTTCTTGCTAAAAAATACAACAAGTTGGATATTTTACTTGGGTCGTTAAAGGCCCTGAATAAAATAAAAAAAACAGAAGAAGCAGAAAACGTAGTGCAGATAATAGAGGATATGGGAATAAAAGAAAAAAGGATAGATTATAAAATAATAAAGGAGAAGATGGATTTGTATGGTGGATAAAAGCGAACTTTTGGATTTTCTCGAAATCCTTGACAAAAAACTGGAAAAGCCAATAGAACTTATTGCTGTTGGCGGGACAGCAATGACTCTCCTTGGAACCAAAACATCAACAATAGACATAGATTTTGAAGTAAAACCAGAAGAATATCCGACATTAAAAAAAGGCTTATCCATACTGCCGCATGGCTATAGAGTTGATATATTCACTGGAGGATTAATATTCTCCCAGCAGCTTCCGGATAATTACAGGGAAAAATCAGTGCCAATAAAACACTTCAAAAACATACGCCTTCTGGCCTTGCACCCAATTGATATTGTTGTAACAAAAATAGGAAGGCTGAACGAAAGGGACAAAGAAGACATAAAATCATGCATAGAAAAGTTTGATTTAACCAAAGAACAAATAAGAGAAAGGGCGCAGAAAGTTGAATATGCCGGAAAAGAAGAACTCTACAAAGACAGCTTGGAACATGTGATAAAGCTTTTTTTTGGCAGTGTGAAATAGATGGGTTGTGGATATGATGCAGAAATTTATTTCAGAGGCAGGGAAAATCAACAACGCAAACGGTTTATATTGAACTGATTGCAAACAGTGAATATTAGAGGAGCTAAAAGAAAGAATAGATAAAGGGGAATTTAAGGATTAAACAGGTGATTAATATTTACAAAAAAATGGCTGATGTTGTCCTGAAGGAAATCAACCCGCCGGATTTTAAGACTACTGTATCTTCAGACGATCTGGCAGAAATACTAGTCCAGAGACTGGGTTTGCAAAGAAAGGTTAGCATGGCAAAGCATTCGAAGCTCCTGAAATTTCTTTTGCATTCTAGGAGGAATAATACACCTATTCCTATAGAAACTATTGCAAAGGTTCTGGAAGTCAGTCTCTCGCAAACGTATGAAGAGTTAAGAAAATGGAGAACTTTAGGTCTTCTCACGTTTATAAAAATGCCTGTTCAGGGAACAGACGAGTACATGAAAGGTTACATCCTGGACGGTTCAACAGTAAACCAGCTTATAGATAAAGCCCAGTCACAGATAAATGCCCACATAAGGCGTACAAAAAGGATCGCAAAAGACTTTGATGACCAGGTTTCTGCTGAAATAGCGAGACAAGCACAATCCCCTACGCAAACAACTTCTGTATAGCTATTAAGAATTCAATTGGAGTAGATTTGTTTGCCAGATTTTTTTTGGGAAACTTATATATTCTATAGTAAATATATTAGAGTATATATGATACGATAAAACTAATATAAAATATACTTGATAATAAATTTATAGTTGTATATAAGTTTGATTAATGTGGTTTCTGTACAAAGAATATAATTATTCAATAAATTAAAAATGTGTTCTATGGACAATATTTTAGAGTATATATAATATACAAAATATGTAGTAAAATACTTTTAATCATAATATATTTCCTACAGGCACAAATTTTAATTTAAGTCAGACTAACCAATTAGTATCATGGCTTTTCCTGCAGACCTCCTTTCAACAGCATTATCTAACATAAACTCGTGGGTGTCTCTAATAGTAACTCTAGTTGTTTCCACAGTAGTAGGAGGAATAGTTTTTTTGATTGTCATAAAACTGGTTGCAAAAAAACTGCACGATAGCATAAGCGCGCCAAAAGCATTCCTGGCAATACTTGCAATAAACATAATTAACCTGCCAATCATTTGGGGAACAACCTTACAAGCAGTTGCAAGCTTCTCTTTTGCTTTGGCAGTTCTGCCATTTTTACCATTCTTAATATGGTTGATGGTTTTGAAAGGTGTTTTTGGCCAGATAAGGTTTAGCCATATTTTCCTAATAGCTTTAATTGGCTATATACTCAGCATTTTTGTAATACCATATCTTGTATTTTTTGTGAGGGGATCTATCCCATTCTAACAGATTAACCCTTATTTAAGTACAAAGCAGACAAATTTACTAAATTATGGCTTTTGAAAAATCAGCCGGCGCGGTTGTTTTTAGAAAAACTAACTCAGGCGAAACACTCTTTCTTTTACTCAGAAACACTAAAGGTCATGCAGATTTCCCAAAAGGGAATCTGGAAGCAGGGGAATCTGAGGAGCAGGCAGCGAAAAGGGAGACTGAAGAAGAGTCTGGAATAAATGACATTGTTTTTATTCCTGGTTTCAGAGATTCTATAAAATACTTTTACAGAAGGGATGGGATCTCTATAAACAAAGAAGTTGTTTATTTCTTAGCTGAAACAAAAACAGATCAAGTCAAGATATCATGGGAGCACGCTGGTTTCGAATGGTTAAATTATAAACAGGCTATGGAAAAAATAGATTATCCTAGCACAAAAAGCGTCATGAAAAAAGCCCACGAATTTCTGACAGGAGAAAAAGGTTTGGGAAAATTCTTGAATAAGTAGAAAACTTTATTGCGGAGGCAACCCCTTCCTCTCCCTAATCTTTGCAACAACCTGCGCTAAAATCTCTCTAGGCATCTTCTCGAAAATTACGTCCATCATGCTCTGGAAGCCCTTTCCAGCTGTAGCTGACTTCAAACGCCCTTCAAATCCGAACATTTCGCCGACAGGGACTTTCGCTGTCAGTATTGCTGACCTGCCTTCCTGTTTTACATCAGTTACTTCCCCTCTTCTATTGTTTATTTCTGCCAAAACATTGTTCATGTGTTCTTGAGGAGAATCTATCCTTATAATTTGCTTTGGTTCAAGCAGTGTGGCCCCTGCCCCATGCATTGCTTCGTGTATTGCCTGCCTAACAGCAGGGATAACCTGCGCAGGCCCTCTGTGTATTGCATCTTCATGCAAATCGACATCAGATAGTCTTACGAAGACACCGGAAACAGGCTCTTTTGCAAGAGGTCCGTTGGCAACAGCCTCTGAAAATCCATCCTTTACTAGCTCCATCGTTTCGCTCAGGTATTGTGCGCCTGCTGTAACTTCAAATAAAATAGAATGGTTAGAAATCAAGACAGCTGATTCTGCAAGGTCTTTGTCCAATCCCAATTCCTTTAATTTCTTTACAGTATCAGAATTTTTACCACCTTTGATTATACCGTCTGGTATTTGGCCTTCTAACATGGCTCTATATATCTCTGGTGGAACTGGTTGAACCGAGACATAGAATTTATTGTGCTTGTTTGGCGATTTCCCCTCAACTACAGGCGAATTTTTGGATACGGTCTCCCTATAAACAACAATAGGCGGGGAAGCTATGATCTCTATGCCTTTTTCCTTAATCTTTCTTTCAACCTTTGCGTCCAGGTGAAGTTCGCCTAAACCTGATATCAGGGTCTCCCCTGTCTCCTGATTTATCTGGACTTTTAGTGTTGGATCTTCTGCGCCTAATTTTTTCAGTATATCTATGAGTTTCGGCAGATCCTGTGGACTTTTAGGTTCTATTGATTTTGTGACAACAGGTTCGAAAATATGCTTGATTGCCTGGAAAGGCTCTACCACAATTCCTGGATCAGAAAGTGTTTCACCGACCACAACATCGTTTATCCCAACCAAACCGACAATATTTCCTGCTAAAGCATATTTTACTGGTATCCTTGAATTAGCTATGAAAGTAGTGATTTGCTGGACTTTTGTATTCTTTTTTGCATTGTTCATGTAGACATCTTGCCCCTCGACCATTTTCCCAGAAAATACACGTGCAGTGCATATCATCCCAGCTCTAGGATCATAAACAATTTTCGTAATTGTGCCAATTAATTTAGAATTCGTGTCGCATGCTACAAGCGCCTTTCCATTTTCACTATTCAGTTCACCTGTCCATATTCTCGACATTCTGTATGGTTGGGCTTCTACAGGGCTTGGTAGATGCTTGATAACCATATCCATAACTACTGCATGTAAAGGCGTTCTTTCAGCTAGTTCGTCGTCCTTATTTTGAGAGCAAAGATCAACTATCTCTTTGAAAGAGACACCAAATTTTTTCATTGAGGCAACAGAAATTGCCCATCTTTTGACAGCAGAACCAAACGCAACAGACCCATCTGCTACCTTAACAACCCATTTGTCTTTGAATTCAGGTTCTATGTGTCCCTGAATAAACCTGTTTACATCTATTACAATCTCTTCCAGCCTTTTCATCAGTGCTTCTGGTGTAAGCTTCAGCTCCTTTATCGCACGATCAACTTTATTAATGAAAAGGATAGGTTTTACCCTTTCAGCCAATGCCTGCTTTAAGACAGTTTCTGTCTGTGGCATGATACCTTCAACAGCGCAGACTACAACAACTCCTCCGTCCACAACTCTCATGGCTTGGGTAACATCTGCGCCAAAATCAACGTGGCCTGGGGTATCGAAAAGATTAATAAGGTAAGGTTTTCCTTCATACTCATAAGGCATTGTCACAGTAGCGCCGTATATAGTCATCAGTCTCTCGTGTTCCTGCGGATCAATCCACGTAAGCATCTTTACACCAGCTAATTTTTCAGCCATGAACCCAGCTTTCGCTGCCAGATTGTCTGTTAAAGCTGTCTTTCCGTGATGTATGTGCGCAATAATGCCAATATTTCTAATATTTGTAGGATCATTCATCAACTGCTGCACTTTTTCTGAGTGTTCTTCTTTGCCTACCATAATTATAAAAATTCTTAAAAATTGTTATTCCTGAATTTTGTATAGTCTAATAGGGGTCTTTTATATTTAAGCGTGCTTTTTAGCTAATTCTGCACTAGTCTGTGAGCTCTGTTAAAATCCGTGAAAAATCTTTAAAGTCTGCAGGTACGACCAACCGTTTTTTGATCCCCCTTTCAGCTGCATGCTTGAGTTCTGGAATAACCAAAGGAGAAACTATAGCTGTTCCGCCATTCTCTGCTATATATCCCATGCATTTTATGTCTCCACGGCATCCACCAACGTAAACAATATATGTAGGATTTAATGGAACTTTTTCTCCAGCTACCCAAATTGTCCGGCTTTTGATATCTGCTCTTAATGCGTGAAGTCTTGTCTCGCCATTATTAATATCTGCCCTTATACCTCGCACTGTTCTTCTGTCAGCTAGACCTATATCATGATCATTAGCAATTACTGGGAACTGGCCATCGTACATATTGGCTTTCAGCACAGCTTCTATCTCACCCCTATAGAAAGGGGCAGGGCCTATTACAACCAGCTTGGATTTACTATGTAAATCACTGGCACATTCTAAAATATCAAGGTCAGCCCATGCCTTGGCCTTTTCAGCATATTCAGCAAACCATTCTTCAAGCTCTTTGGGTTCCATCCCCCTAATCTGTTGATTAAAAACCTCATAAACCTCGTCCATTATTTGCGCGTCTGTCTTGCCATTTTTCACAGCTTCTTTTTGTATGGAGTCTATTCTTTCAAAAACAGGAGACGAGAACAAACCGCCTCGTTTTCTATACATCAAATACTTTAAAGACGAAAACCTGTTGCGTGTCTCCAAATAATTCAGCAAGCCACAAGAAATAAAGCCCCCGATAATGCCTTCCCAGCTAAAATAAACAGCAGATGCTTTTTTGTCCATAGCAGAATTAAAAAAGCAGGTTTTAAAAAGGCAAAACAAATAATAAGCATGGGAGTAAACAAGCAAATAGCTGAGATTTTTTACCAGATGGGTGAGATCCTTGAGATAAAGGGGGAAGTCTGGGAATCCCGCGCCTACCAGAAAGCTGCAAGAATAATTGAGGGTTTTTCCAAAGATTTGGAAGATGCCTATAAACAAGGCGGATTGGACGCTCTCATGGAAATCCCAGGAGTTGGGGAAGGGCTGGCTAAGAAAATAGAAGAATTTATTAAAACAGGGGAAATTAAAAAACACCAGGATCTTATAGCCTCTATACCTAATGGATTGCTTGATATTATTTCTGTTCAAGGCCTTGGGCCAAAAAAAGCTAGAAAACTTTATGAAGAATTAAAAATAGATGACATAGAGAAGCTGGAAAAAGCCGCAAGAGAGGGGAAGATAAAGGAACTAGACGGGTTTGGCGAGAAAAGCGAGCAGGATATCCTGAAGGGGGTAGAACTCTTTAGAAAAGGCCAGGAAAGAATGTATTTGGGGGAGGCCCTTCCAATTGCATACGAAATTGTAAATAGGCTCAAAAGTTTAAAAGAGGTTGAAAAAATAGAGATTGCTGGTTCTATCAGAAGAAGAAAAGAAACTATTGGAGACATAGATATACTTGTAATATCTAAAAACCCCAACGTTGTGATGGATTTTTTTGTGAAAATGCCTAATGTTGATTTTGTCCAGGGTAAAGGCGGCACAAAATCTTCTGTAACGCTCAAAGAAGGTCTGGATTGCGATCTCAGGGTGTTGGATCCAAAAAGTTTTGGCGCAGCTTTCTGTTATTTCACAGGATCAAAAGAGCATAATGTTGCTCTGAGAAAAATTGCAATTGCAAAAAGCTGGAAACTTTCTGAATACGGGCTTTTTGACAAGAAAAATTCAATGATTGCCGGAAAAACCGAAGAAGAGATTTACAAAAAGCTAGGGATGAATTATATTGAACCAGAGATGAGGGAGAATATAGGGGAGATAGAAGCTTCTGCAAAAAATGAGTTGCCTGATTTAATCAAATACAATTCTCTCAAAGGCGACCTCCATACCCACACAAAATGGTCAGATGGTATGGACACTATGGAATCAATGATTCAAGCTTCGATAAAAATGGGTTACGAATATATAGCAATTACAGATCACTCTAAAGCTGAGAGAGTGGCGAATGGGATGGACGAGAAAAGAGTTTTGAAATATCTGGAAGAAATTGAAAACATGAGGAAAAAGTTCAAGGAAATACAAATTTTAGCAGGATCTGAAGTCAGCATACTGAAAGACGGGAGTCTTGATTTTCCAAAGGAGATTTTGAAAAAGCTTGACTGGATTGTTGGCTCTGTTCACTCTGGATTTACGATGACAGAAAAAGAGATGACTAACAGGGTTTTGGCTGCCTTGGATTCAGAATACATAAACGCGCTCGGCCATCCTACAGGAAGGATAGTTAATGCGAGGGAGCCTTTTGAAATTGGTTTAGAAAAGGTTTTTGAAAAGGCAAAGGAAAAGGACGTTGCTATGGAAATAAATTCAAATCAAAGGCTTGATTTAAATGATGCTAATATCAGAAAGGCCAAAAAATTCGGGGTGAAATTCTGCATAAACACAGATTCCCACTCTTCTGAAAACCTGAATCTCGCAGAAATCGGGATTTCCCAGGCCCGAAGGGGGTGGCTTGAGGAGAAGGATGTGATTAATACTTTGCCTTGGGGGAAGTTTGAGAAAAGATTAAAAAAATAACTCATATTTTTCCTTCCCATTCTTTCATAAACTGTTCCAGAAAACGCTCCATGAATCTGTGCCTTTCTTTGGCAATTTCTTTTGCTGCTTTTGTGTTCATCAAATCTTTCAATAAAAGAAGCTTCTCATAAAAATGGTTGATCGATGTTGTTCTGGAATTTTTGTAATCTTCAAAACTTTTGTGTTGCTGAGACTTTAATTCTGGATTATATATGGAATTTCCAAAAATCTTCGCTCCTGTAGCAAAACATCTTGCTATCCCAATTGCGCCTAAAGCATCCAATCTATCCGCATCCTGTACTATCATAGCTTCAAGTGTCTTGGGTTTTGTGTCAACTCCTGCCCCTTTGAATGATATTTGTTTTATGTTTTCAAAAGTCTGGGAAACAATTTTTTCTTCCATGTTTAATCTTTCTAGAAATTGTCTGGCTTTAAAAGGATAGTCGCCATCAGAATTTTCTTTATTCAATTTCCAGTCGTCTATATCGTGAAGAAGAGCAGTTAATTGAACCAAAAACAAATCAGCTTTTTCTTTCCCAGCGAGGAAAAGCGACATTTTTAAAACCCTCTGGATGTGCCACCAGTCATGGCCTGTCGCATCTTCCTTCATCTGAGATTTTACAAATTCTACTGCCTTTTTGATTAAATATTCTTGGTCATCCATATGAACAGGGCATAATTACTAATCAATCGATTAAAACCTATGCCATTCCTTTATTCAAACCCATCCAGGAAGCCAGTTATGGATTTCGTACAGGAATTTGTCCAGAGGCCATCCATAACTTAGCGGGCTGAAGAAAACAAATACCGCAGCTGAAATCAGTATAATTCCCCATAGAATTCTTCTGTTCTCCAGTTTGCTTTCAAAAATAAACGGAAAGAGGATTATTCCAAATAGTAAAGAAGGAAAATAGTGGTAAAGGAAAATCACCCTTGATATGAAAATGTAGGTTGCTATATTCAGGAAGTATGCGGCTAAAAAAACAATTGGAATCCATTTGGATTTTAAAAATTTCCAATCCCTTTTAACCAATTTGCGCAAAATTGAGACAGAAAAAATAATTATTCCTAAAAAAACTGCCCACCAGACAAACGGGTTTCCTAAAAGGTATATCCTTGAATAACTTCCATTTGGTTCTGATCTAACCCAGTAATAAAGGCTCCTTTCCATCAGCGGCATTGTATACCATTTTACACCATATGGATGTGTGGCTGTCAAACCTGCATTTGCATTTAGCATGACATTATTCAGTTCAAAAAATTTCTCAAAGAACCCCATTTTCTCCTCTGAATTATAGAGGGCATTGTTATTAAGTGTTGACTGGAACCTCTGCGACATGAAAGCATCACCTGCCCCAGAATTAGGGAGAAGGCTGAAGTGAAATGCAAAAATTGATGTGTAAAAAATAAAAGGGACTAAAAACAGGAAAACCAGGAAAAGGGAAATTGGTTTAACTATATTTTTTGAATGCGCAAAACAATGCCTGATCAGATTTGATAAGCTGAATAAAAAAACAACAAACCAGAAAATGAGCCCTGTCCATTTTATGCTGACAGATGCCCCTAAAAATATTCCTGAAAGCAGAAGATTTATCAATCTATTCCTTTTGTTTTCGCTATTTCTTGAAACCAAGTAAAATAAAATCCCTGAAAGGCCAAAAAGCAAAAGGAAGGCATCTATCAGTATTAACCTTGTTTGAATTAGGAAGGAGTTTTCTAGAATTATAAATAACATCCCTAACAAAGCCATTTTTTTGGATCCGCCAAGATTCCTGATAATCAGGTATACGGCCAGAGCTATCAAAGAACCTGCCAACGCTGGGAAAAATCTCAAGCCATAATACTTGCTGTCAGGGTATTTCAGCCCTATGCTTTCAAAACTAAATCCGGGTTCAAATCCTGTTAATCTCCCGCCTGCAGCCAAAATTAACTTGCCCAAAGGTGGATGTATATCAAAATAATAATTTCCTGTGTAGTAGGCGCTTGCAAATTTCCCAAAATGGACCTCATCGAAGACAACTTCGTTTGGCTGGCCTAGAGCCCAAAAATGCGTTGTGAAGGAGAGCGCTATAAGTAAAATTAATGCTAAATTATCCCTGCCCTTCTTTTTCAGCATCTATTTATTTAGGGTAAATTGAATATATAGATTGTATGATACTGGACACTTTTGATCTAAATGGGAAGAAGATGCTTATAAGATACCCGAAACTTTCTGATTATAAGGAACTCCGCAAATTCTACAACAAAACCATAGAGGAAAGCCTGAATAAAGGCGGGCAACTTAGCTCAATAAAACCAGTTACGCCGAAACAGGAAAAGGAGTGGACAAAAAGGGCTGTTGAGAGCATAAAAAAGAAAAATAGTGTTTATATTCTTGCAGAGGCCAACGGGAAAATAATTGGTTCTGCGAGCGTGGAAAGGGTGAGGAATGCGCATGGGCACGTCGGAACTTTTGGAATTGTAATATTGGAAAAATTTACAGGGAAAGGCTTCGGCAAGAAATTGATGAGCAAAACAATTGCGCTTGCTGCGAAAGAACTTAAAATAGAAATCATAAAATTAGGAGTTTTCGGGAACAATATCAGGGCCCACAAACTTTACACGAAGATGGGATTCAAAGAAGTCGGCAAAATAAAAAACGGCATTAAGGTGAATGGGAAATATCAGGATGATATAACAATGGTAAAGTACCTCTAAGCCTGGAACTATTCCTTATTTGGGAATTCTGTATATTTAAAGAAATAAACCAGATATTTGACATATGGGTAATGAATCATTAAATAGGATTAGTGCAGATCCGATGGTTTGCCATGGCAAGGTCTGTATAACAGGCACAAGGATAATGGTCTCTGTTATTTTGGATAATATGGCTGAAGGGAAAAAAGAGAGTGATATAATTAAGGAATATCCTGGACTGGTAAAAGAGGATATAAAAGCCACTATAGGGTATGCTGCAGTTATAGCAAAGGAAGAAATTCTCAATTAATATGCATTTTAAACTAGACGAAAACGTGCCTGTTAGGCTAAAACTGCTTTTGAAAGGCAAAGGATACAAAGTTTCTACTGTTTTTGAAGAGCGCCTTTCGGACAAAGTTGGTAAGGATTTGTTTGGCATATATAGGCTAGAAAATAAATCAATTCTAATCGTAGAAAAAAATCTGGTGAGGTTGAGGAAATGAAAATAAAAATTGGCTTGGAAACCCATGTGCAGCTGAACAGCCTAAGCAAGCTTTTTTGTCCTTGCGCAAACCCTGTTAACCTGAAAGAAGAGGCGCCCCCGAATAGTCTGACGTGCCCAACTTGCCTTGGAATGCCTGGATCAAAACCTGTTCTTAATAAGAGGATAGTGGAGTTAGCAACCAAAGTCGCTCTTGCCCTAAACTGTAAAATAGCTCCGGAAATGTATTTCTCAAGGAAAACTTATTTTTACCCAGACATGTCGAAGAATTACCAGATCACACAATATGAAATTCCTCTGGCTTCTGAAGGCCACTTGGAAATAGAGTCTGGTAACAAAAAGAAGAAAATAGTAATAAGGAGAATTCACATAGAAGAAGATCCTGCAAAAGTTATACATGTAGGCGGTTTAGGTGGAAAGTATGTGCTAGTTGATTACAATAGGTCAGGAATACCTCTAATAGAAATAGTCACAGAGCCTGATTTTGAAAGCCCGCAGGAGGCTAGGCTGTACCTGCAAAAACTCACCACCATTCTTGAATATCTTGGTGTATACGACCCGAGTTCACAGGCTGTGTTAAAGTCAGATGGGAATATTTCCCTTTATGGAGATGGTGTAACAGGAAACAGGGTGGAAGTAAAAAATATCACAGGGGCAAAAGAAGTTGAAGAGGCTTTAAAATATGAAGTAATACGGCAAAACAGCTTGCTTACACAAGGTATCCAGGTGAAAATGGAGACAAGGATGTGGAACCCTGATTTAGGGAGCACTCAGGAGATGAGAGGAAAAGAAGCTGAAGCTGAATACGGTTATATTTTTGAGCCAGATTTGCCAAAATTCACAATACAGAAAAAGATAGCTGATGATCTGAAAGGCAAATTACCTGAACTGCCTGACCAAAAATACCAGAGATTTATCAAAGATTACAAATTGCCTGAAGCTGTTGCAGAATCGATTGTATCTGAAATAGATATAGCAGACCTTTTCGAATATGTTGCCAAAAAGGTTGATCCAAAAATTGCAGGCGGATTTATTGCAGGCGATTTAAAGAAGACCCTAAATTGGAATAATCTGAGATTTAAACAGATTGGATTAGAAAAGGATTGGATTACAGATTTACTAAAATTATTTACAGAAAAAAAAATAACAGACAAGAATACTGAGCTTGCTGTCAGAAAGATGGTGGAAGAGAAGAAATCTGCTAAAGAAATCGTGGAAAAATATAACTTATTGAAAACAAAAGTTGATCTTGAAAGCGTAATTAAAAAAATAATAGAAAACAACAAAAAGCCTGTTGACGATTATAAATCAGGCGAGAAAAAGGCCCTAGAATTTTTGGTTGGCCTTGTCATGAAAGAGACAAGAGGGCAGGTTGACGCGACTGAGATAAGGGATTCTTTGGTTAAGGTTTTGGGCTATTAAATATTCAGCTTCGCATGACCTATGTATATTTTTTAGACCTTCTTTTGTGTCCGACAGTACCTGTTAATACCATAGCTGATCTGGCTTGTTCTACCAATTTTATTTCATCTATTCGACTCATATCATCAAGAAGTCTTTCTTCCTCAGAAGCTAAAGTTAAGCATAGAGTGTCTAAAGAAGCTATAAGGTCTTCTGAATCTGCTCCTGTGTCTGCTAATTCGACTAGGTGTGGAGTAATCAAGGGTAACCAATTACTTGGAAGTTCTCTCGAATCGTATTGTCTTATGATTCTTCCTGACCGGTAAACTTTCGTGACAGTATCCAGAAAAGGTAAAGGTTTTTCATTGTTTGAATAACCAAATCTCCAAAAAGTGTGATGAACAATTTTTATTTTCCCCCCTTCAACTGATCTATATTCGAGTAGTTTCTCTGTATCACGATATCGACTATGTGAGAAATCACCTCTTTCCCCTCTAAAAGAAAGCTCAACTTCATTGAATTTCCCTCTTATACCCAACTCAATCGCAAGAGCTATATCATAGTCCTTTACCGAATCCTCATTTGTTATAGTCTGTATTTTTTCAGTAGGTTCTCGTCTAGCTCCAAGAGATTCATAAAAGTGTACTCTATCTTGATATAAAATTTCGTCAAGCTCTGGCCAGTAGTCTGAATATAAACGAATTGCTATATTTTCTGGAAGATGGTTCGAGGACTCTGAAAGTTCATAAACCTCGTATGGTTCTAACCCCAGATTTCTCGAAAACGAATCTACATCTCTACCCGCTTTCTTCATTACTTCAAGTAAAACTTTTCCCTCTAGACGAGCAATTCCATAAGGCAATCTTCTTTTTCCTGTGATTTCTGTTTGTTTAAAACTCATATACGACTTGATCACAATCGTATTTAAATAGATTTGCTCTATTATAGAAATGCCTTATTATAGAAATTTCACAGGCGTGATAATAGAGGAAAGCCTTAAAGATAAAACTGTTTTACAAAAAATACAAATTTTGAAAACTGAAGTTGAAAAAGTGACTGAAGAACATAAAACTCCACATCTTAATCAGTGGACTCTGCGTACTGTTGAAATTCCTGAAAATCAAGCTGATGATGTAGCGAAAGATCTGGCCTCATCTCTGCAAAATGCTTGGTATGCTGATTTCAAAAATAAGTCTTTTCACTACATCATCTTTTGCAACAAAATATTCAAAGTTGACCGCTCCAAACCCGGACAATATAATAGTGTCACAAAATATGGTTTGTCGCTCGGCATTCCAGATTATCAGCTTGATTTCTCGCCGCATATAAAAGAATGGAAAAGATAATTAAGTATTTAATTCTAACAGTGTTTTATACATGATGGACACTGTTGTATACGATCCTGCAGAGATTGTGTTGGTAACAAAATCTCCTTATGTAGGATTAAAACTCGGCCAAAGAGAAACTGCAGTGGACATAATAGCAATGGCGCAGAGTGAATTGGTGTTGAATCCTGAGGCTGCAAGGCTTGAAAAAATAATAAAGGACGATCCAACTGTATCCGATGATTTGGCATACGAGATGATGAGAGATGGCAAAGTTTCATTAGACTTTCTTTTTTATCTACAGAAAGCTGTCCCACTTGTGAGATATAAAGGTGTATTGAAAATAGGGCAAGACGAATATAGATTCAATTATTTTTTGGCCCGTGACTGTGAATATGAAATAACAAAAGGATGGATAGACTACATTATAGCCAATAGGGAATACGACTGGAGCATAATGTTGGATGGTGATAAAGTATATTTTGATGCAGATCTAGTAAAACATCGCATTGTGGATCCAGGATGTGAAATCAAATACGTTGATACTGTAAGTCAATATAGAATAGAAGGTGGGAATGATGGACTGCATATGCCACTGAGAGAGTTATCAGAAAAGTATCCTCAAGGGCGGAGGATCGATCCGGTGGTTTTCACATCAGAATTTTTAGATTTATTAAAAGAGTAAAAATCCGACCTTTTCAGTAATTAAATCTTCTTTTGTATTCTTTATGGTCGAACCATTCGAGAATAATAGCTATTATATTCACGTTCTCCTTACCGACCAGTTTAATTTCTAACTGTATCTTTTTCCCAGGTAAGAAGAAAGGCCTTCTTTTTTCAATCTTTCAATTGTGGTTATGCCTGCATTTATTGCAGCAGAGTAGACAGCTACGTATAAATTAATCATGCCATCAAAATATTTTTGTGCGTGCCTCAAATCCCTGTTTTTTAATCCTACCCCTTCTCCAGCACATTTATCTCCCTTATGATCCTGTGTCTGTCCTCTGAATCCGTGAGCGGGAAAGTATTGGAAATTCCCACTAAAGGATTGATTTCCCTGAAGCCAGAGTTTTTGCATATCTTTTTCATGTCAAGGCTTAGTGTAGATCCACTATCCAATCTTATTCTCGGCGAAATTATGCATACCCTTCCTTTTGGTTTCAACACTTTCTGAGCTTCTGGTAAAACTTGGGAATAAAGTTGATCTATTCTTTTCAAGATATCTTCAGCTTCTTTTTTTGGAGGGAACCGTTTGAGAGGCGGGCCAAGATAAGGCTCTGTGACAATCAAATCAATAGATTCTTTTTCAAAATATTTAGATAGATTTTTAGAATCTTTATTAAGTATTTTTTTATCCAGTTCCTTTAATTCAAGGAAATACTCCTTTTTTAGCCACCCCAAGTTCTTGATGGCAGAAATAATGCAGTTTTTATCAAGATCTACCCCCCTTATATCAAAACCCATCAAGACACCTTCCTGAAGTATTGTCCCCATACCGCAAAACGGATCAAGTAAAATTCCTGATTTAATGCCTGTCAAATTGATCATTATTTTAGCGAGCCTAGGGGGAATAGAGTATATCGCCCTTTGCTCAGGCCGTCCGACATCCCTTTTTTGGAACTCGTATGGGTTATGCACAGAATCTGTTTTTCCTATATAGTATCTGTTTTTTGAAAAAAAGACCACAACTTCTGAATCTTCCAATAATTTTTTATTAATTACATCTGTATGCGTGAGGGCAACATGGCTTTCAGGTGTTTTTATATATCCAGCTTTTATTTTATTTGCGCGCAGTTCGCTCTTTAGATATCTTTCTATATCGGGAACAAGTTCATGCCAGTTTTTCACATTATACATGCTGATCCCGAAGTTCACAGCTTTTTTAGAGAGGTTGAAAAAATTTTCTATTTTTATCATCGAAGGCAGAAAATTTTCAGAGTCGATAAAAACAGGGCAGATTTTTAGTATGCCTCCAAGATCATCGATTTTTATCTCAGGATATCTTGAAGGCTCATGAAAATCTATTATCAGGAATTCTTTTTCAATTGTTGTGACGGAGAAACTGATTTTTCTTGAATTTAAATACGCCAAAACTTCTGCTACTGAAAGCTCGGGATTTTTACCTAACACAAAAGCGAGATAGTTTGCCATACTTTCTTTATAAGGAGATATTATAAATACACTATAACATATATGGGCCCGTAGCTCAATGGATAGAGCATCCGGCTTCGGCGAAGATAGTAAAAACTTTGAAGACACCGGGGGGTTGAGGGTTCGAATCCCTTCGGGCTCGTTATTTCTTATGGTTATTCTTGAAATCTATTCTTTGCTTTTGAATAAATATCGCAGACAACTTTGGTGGCCTGTTACAGAGGAAGGTCAAATAAAGCCAGAATACACAGGAGGCCCGAAAAACGATAAGCAGAGGCTGGAAGTTGCAATTGGCGCGGTTCTTACTCAGAATACAAGTTGGAAGAATGCGGAAAAGGCAATTATGAATCTGAACAGGAAATCTTTAATTGATATAGAGAAAATTAAAAAAATTGGAATAAAAGAACTGGACGAAGTAGTAAGGCCTTCTGGATTTTACAGGCAAAAAACTGAAAGGTTAAAGCTATTGGCTGAGTTTTTGGAGAGTAGGGACTTTAGTTCTATAAAAAGAGAAGAACTGATCCGAATAAAGGGAATAGGGCCAGAAACAGCAGATTCTATTCTTCTTTACGCTTGTGGTAAACCTGAGTTTGTTGTGGATGCATACACTAAAAGGATATTCAATAGGCTAGGTTTGATCAATACTGAAAATTATGAAGAAGTGAAGAGGCTTTTCCAAAGAGCCTTGACCGGAAATAATAATTTGATACAAACATATCAGGAATTTCACGCACTAATCGTTGAGCACGCAAAACAACACTGTAAAAAAGAGCCGGAGTGTGCCAGTTGTCCGATTAAGAAGGAGTGCAACTATTATAAGCAACTCAAACAATAATATAGATGGTAAATTGCAAACTGCTTTTAATCGGAATAGTTTTGATTGTTTTAATATCAGGGTGTGCACAACAGGCCCAAAGACCAGCAGAATCTTCTTCTCCTCCAGCTCAATCACAAGAAACAAAGTATTCTAGCTCTTCGGGGCAGATAGAGTTTGCTAAAATGCCTTCATGGACATTGGATGAGTGCAAAACTTGCGGCAAAGATGAGCCTTTGGTAAGCTTGAATAAGAATGGGGCGAATGTGAATTTTTTTGTGCAGGAAAGCCAAACAGACATTGAAACAACACTTTCAGAATTTAAGGGTAATCTAAAAGAGCTTGGTGGGGTCGATTTTAAAATAATCTCAGAAGAAGAAATCCAGATAGATAAGAATGCGGCAAAACATCTGGTAATACAATCTATAGTTGAAAACGAGGAAAGAGTTCAGGAGCTTGCGCTCTCTGTTAAAGGCACTAAATTATATGTGATTTCCGCAACCTACAAGTCAAATGATCTGCAAACAAAGGCAGAATTTAAAAAGCTTTTAGAAAGCGTAAAATTAGTATAAAATTTGGTATTAAATTTTCACTCCAACTGATTTTAATCCACTGAATAAGCTTTTAAAGATTGTTTTTGCCTGTTCTGTTATTTTTAGATTTTCGAGTTTTTCAGAAGAAGATTGTTTTTCGGTTTCTTTAGGTGGAAGAGGTGTTGCTGTTGCAGATGGGCCTAAAATTATTCCAGTGTCAATTTTTACATTAACTCCAGCAGTTACTGTATAGCTGAATGGGATGCCTTCCCTTATACCAAGACCTTCATAAGGCATCTTTAGAAAAAATGCGCCAGATTTTGCTGGCATGGGTTCTAATTCGTAAACTGATTTTGTCAGGTCTGTAGTTACACTAAGCTTTGGCTTGCCTGAAAATCCGGGAGCGTCTGTATAGAATGTTATTGATTTGTCTGAGGACAGGACCTCATAACTCAATTTAAGGTCTATTTTTTCAGAACCCTTTCCAACAGCATCTATCCTATTCGAGAAGAGGTAGGACAATCCTGAAGGCGTCCTTAACCTTATGGATCTGGAACCAAAAGGAATATCTTTATTTATATTTATTGAAAAAATGGCTGTATCAGGTTTTATGTACTCAAGATGTTTCGTGGTTATGTTAGTATCTTCTGTGGAACCTGATAAAAATTCCAATATAGTCTCTTTTGGAAGGACATCAGCTTTTATTGTAAAATTTCCAGAATATCCAGGTTCCAATTTATCTGGTAGTGTGGATACAATTTTAGTGGGCTGGACAGGTTTAAGTGTGAGCAGGCCTACGTTAGCTGAACCAGTTGTTATTACAAAATCAAAATATATTTTTAGGATAGCTGAGTCTTTAAGTCCTGTTGTCTTTAGGCCCCACTTTGTTGATTGCTTCCCGTTTGTGGGACCTGTATAATTCCTAAAAGAGTTTAGAGGATCCCCGCTCACAAGTTCAAAAAAGCCCTGGTTTGATTCTTCTAGTTTTAGTCCAATTCTGTTTTGTGTGGATTCGTAGTCTATGTCAACCTCTAAAGTGTCTCCCTCGATAATTTTTGCCTGTACAGGACCTTCAGAATACTCCTTCCCGCCTGTTAGGATTTTTACGTACAGCTTTCCGCCTTCTACAGACAACTCATAAGCAGACGCCGCATGTAAAATCAGCATTAAGGTTAGTATAAGGGGGACTATAAAGCTCAGGATTTTCATATGCATATATTTGAATCTTCACCATTATTAATATGCTCTATATTTTTCATTTTGTGTAGGGTCCCATCTATCAGGAAAATTACTTGCTATGTCATACATTATCACACTCATTTCCGCTATGTTGGTAGGCATATTCGCCGGTGTTATCAGTCACATCTTATTCAAAAGGGACAGATTAACTGTCTGGGCATTTATTGCAGGAATAGCCCCTGAGTGGCCTAATATATTCCTTGCGCCTTTGGGCGTTACGGGCTTGGAAAACCTGCTATTTTTAACCCACACAGCCGGAATTTTTCTCTTCCCAGTTATTTTGGTAATTATTGATATAACACTCATTGAGCTTGGAATGACATCTATATTAAAACCATTCAATTCCTATCTGCCTGATAAACTAAAATCTTTAATAAAGCTTGAGGATTGGGTGGAAAAGTTCGAGAAAAAGGGTATTTTGCCTACGCCAGCAAGAATAAGCTTTGTTTACTTAATAGGCGTTTTTGCAGGGACGTTGAATATAGGAATCGATCTTCTTCTAAAGCTCTAAAAAAGAATCCATATAAAACTTATAAAGGCTGAATAGGCCAGAATCCCCCAGACAAAGTATAGGGATTTTTTATCCACGTCCCTCATCACATCATTTAGTATTATATAAAAAACAGAACCGCTTATGAATCCTAGCAGTGGGTAATAGAGTATTCTCGATACAGGCAGTAAAGTTGCAAGAATTATACCTATGAATGTCGAGGAGGCCAGCAAAAGTTTAAGCGGTTGGCTTTCGTTCTCAATTTCATATATCTCTTTCATTGAAAGTGAACTGAATGCTGTAAACAAAGCCACTGGAATAAAGAATATAAACAGGTCAAGAACGCTTTGGGAAAATGTAATGAATGCGATCCCAATCATTATATGATAAACAAAAAAGGCAACCACATGCTGCTCTCTGGTTTCGGCCCTTATTTTAAATTTTATCCTATGCTTTGAAATGTGTGTATCTAAAATAAAAAGAAATGCTATTCCAGCCAAAAGGGATAAAAAAACGAGCTTTGACAATCTCCCTTCAACCTGATATATTGTCGGAAGCAAGTGAAGAACCAAGTAGCTTATGAAAACGCCCCCTGAAAAAGCATAAAGCGGCTTTTTATTTCTCACATAAAAGCCTTGGATTTTTTCGAGTGAAAGGTGTACAAGTAAAAGCAATATGCCGAAAAGGAGGGAGATTTCCAACGTTGCCATATGAACTATTGGAATTATCGGGTATATATTCCTATTTAAAACATAATTAAGCAGGATTTAGTCATATTATGAAAGACCTTATACCAGTAAGAAAAGAAGACATGGAGGATAACGAGAAGCCGCCTGCAAAGGAAATAACCTATGATGTTGAATATGATCCAATAGGCCAAAAGTTCTTTATCCATTTAGGGAATGTAGAAGCGGTGATTGCATACACGCAAGTAAACAATATACTAGATCTGCATCACACAGTAGTTCCAGATAAGTTTAGAGGTATGGGTCTTGCAGAAAAAATGTGCCTCTTTGCTTTTGATTTTGCAAAAAAGAATGGGTATAAGATTGTCCCGACTTGCCCTTATATCAGCCAGAAGTTTTTGCCAGGCCACCCTGAATATAATGAATTTATAACACATTACTAGTAGTGTTTCTTTTTAGCTGAATTGGCGTAATATGGTAATTTAGTCCCTTTAACCGGCCAATTCCTTCTTACGAAATAGATTAAGACAGGCAAAGAAATAATCACCATAGCTAAACCAGTAAATAGCTCTGTTGAAGTTGACTTTATTTGTTCTGTGTTAGACAAATCAGATCCATATAATCCAACCAAGGAAACTATAAGTAACGTTACAAGAAGATTGTTCAAAGCATGGGCCCCAACAGTTACCCATAAAGATTTTGTTTTTATGTAAAGTACACAGGTTACAACACCGAATGTGAAAGCCCCTATAGGGTCAAAGTGACCCAAACCGAACATTATTGACGAGAGGATAATTGCTGTCCTTGTGCTCCATTTTCTAGACCACCTGTGGATTAATATAGATCTGAAAATAAGCTCTTCTATCAGAGGGGCAAGCAATACTATAGAAATATTATTTATTATTAGACTCATGGGATCCGAAAAATTGTAAACATCATATAAATCCTTATCTGCAGGAGAAAAATTTGGTAAGAAATACCCCTGGATAGCGCCCACGCCAACAGAAAAAATAATTAAAAGCACGAGCAGGCCCAAGACTTGAAACCAGATTCCAGAGATAGGGAATTTCCCAAAAACTTTTCCTATCACAATTCTGTTTTTTATCAAAAGATAAAAGATTGTCAAAAGAAAAGTAAGATCTAATAAAAGTCTTGAAAACTCCCCTAAACCATCCATCCCTAATAAGCTGAAAAAATAACTTGAGAATCCATTCAGGATAATGAACAGAACGAAAAGAGAGATTATATACCGGCCTTTGATTCTAGAGAAATCCGCTTTCATAATCTAGTATGGTTTGAGTCTTATTTAAATAGTCAGAGAATAATTGATATAGAGATCTCCAGAGATTTTATTGCTCTGCAACATTCTGTATGCCACTTATAAGAGTTTGTTCAAAAAAAGATTTTGTGAATGGAAGGTTTTTGGTTAATATCGAAAATAAGGAAATTGCTGTTTTTGAGATAAAAGGGAAATACCATGCCATTTCAAACACATGTCTCCATATGGGTGGACCTTTAGTCGAAGGGGAAATGGATGAGGAAGGTTTTGTAGCCTGCCCTTGGCACAAATACAGGTTCGATCCTAAAACAGGTAAAAGTCCTGGAGGATCTCCCGACGCTGTTGAAACATATGATGTCACAGTTAAGGGTGATGATATTTTCCTTTTGACAGAACCTAAAACAGAAAGAAGTTTTGAATTCGAGGAATTCACACCAATTAAATGGGAAACCCCCTCCTCACAGAAAGCTCCAGATGATTGGAAATGCCTTATCTGCAAAGATGAGTATAAAGGCAAACTGCCTCCAAAAGTTTGTTCTAAATGTATGGCTCCATGGGAGTTGATTAAACTAAAAGAAGAGGCCTCAGCTTTCTTCACAGAAGAAGACCTTAAGGTCCCAACTTACAACATAGAAGAAAAACATACAGTTGAGTATCTGAAGAAGTCCCTGGAAAATAAGGAATTCTCTGAAAGAAGACTGAAATTCTGGAGGTCTTTAGCTGAGCAGCCTCCAATAGATGTTCTTGTGATTAGTGGATCAGCTCATCCTCAACACATTGTAAGTGGTTTTGTTGCGCCTGAGATTATTAAAAGGGTGAAGGAGACCAATCCTAAATTGAATGTAGAATGGGTAGACCTAGTAAAATATAAAATAGAGCACAACTGGGCCTGCTATTCACTCGCAGATGACTGGTGCAGATTCCCTTGCAATAATATGGAAGACGATATGGTAAAGCTCTATCCAAAAATCATCAGGGCAAAATCCATCATGGTCTGCACACCGATCAATTGGGAAGGGATGAATTCCAGATTAAAAGTTTTCCTAGACAGACTCACAAATATACAGGATATTCCATTAAAGGTAGGGGGCATAGATTGCGCAGGCAAACCAGTAGGGGTTTTTGTAAATGGCCACGAAGACGGCGCATACAAGGTCGCTTGGGATGTTTTTGTCCATTTCCAGAATATGGGATATGTTCTAGCACCTTTTGGCATTTGGTACAATCTATCAAGCTTATCTACAAATACAAATGAGGATTTGAATTCTATCAGGAAAAATGAACTGGCAATTTCAAGAATGCATAAAGTAATAGATAATGTCATAGAGTTCATGAAATTGAAGGTCAATGAACAGCTTAAGCTTCAGCCAGAGGGCGAGAAGCTCAGAAAAGTGAACTATGTGGCAATGTGAGTATGGTGAGGCTAATCCTGTTGGACATCAGGGATTTTGAAAGAAGAAATCCTGATTTAAAGTCTTTAGTTGAAAGAGGTTTAGAAAAATTGCAGTGCTTGGATCATAAAGGCGGACCAGCTTACACAAATGCTGCTTAGATTGCACTAGAAAGGGATTCTTCTGGACTTATAACCTATTATCTGCAGTATGGTAATAGCTATGAGGAAGAGAAGTTTTACCCTATTGGTAAGCCAGTAAGATACCATCTCTGAAATTCGTATTTATATCCAAATATCAAATCTTGTAAATATGAAACTGATTATTCCAGTATTGCTAATAGCAGCTGTTTTATTTATCTCAGGTTGTGCGCAGCAAACCCCTGTCACAGTTGCAGACTTGCCTGACAGGGTTCAACCTCAAAATCTGCCAACTGGCCAACTTTCAGTACCCGCTCCCCCTGGACAATCAGGCTCTGGCACAGAATCCACTAAACCTTCTGATCCAATTGAAGCGCCTGATAAAATATGCCCTGCAGTCTGCGTTCAGATGTGGACGTTAGAAAATAATAACTGTGTATTCACACCATGCGGAAGCGGATGCGGCCCTGACAACCAGAAAACATTTGAAACAGAAAATGAATGTAAATCAAACCTAGGTACAAGCAGCCAAACGAAAGCAGAGCTTCCCAATTTTCTGAAGGCTGCGCATTTTGTTGACTCTTTCCCAAAACATGGTGATGCCTTAACACAGACCCCTAAAGAAGTTGTTATAAACTTTAATTTTGTAATCAAAGTCCCTACATCTGCAAAGGTCCTGAGGAACGGGGTTGAAATACCAACAGAAATGCAAATAACAGATGAGGAGTATGCTTTAAGGGTAAACCTGAAAGGCGAAAAGGGGGATGGGATATATACTGTCGAATTAAACGCATGCTGGCCAGACAAATCCTGCCATGAAGGCAGATTAGCTTTCACAGTTGATTCCGCCAAAAAGGCCGCATACAAAGACTTCGCTGGAAAAACAGAAGTGACTGTGCACATGAAAGATATACTTTTTGATGTACCAATTATAGTTATTGATAAAGGCACAAAAGTGACGTGGATAAATGATGACGATGTCGAACATTTCATCAATACAGACCCTCATCCAACACACAATAGCCTCGAACCTTTTAATTCAAAAACATTGAAAAAAGGCGACATTTACAGCTATACATTTACAGAAACAGGGGAGTTTGGTTATCATTGCTCTGCCCATGCCGATCTTATGACAGGAAAGATTCTGGTAGTATAATTTTATGAACTAAAGACTTCTGTGAAAGTTTTGCAGAACCTTTCTTTTGCAACCGACCACCTTCCCTCAAGCATTTTAAAGCAGGATATATTGTGCCAGGGCCTTAGGACAATCGATATATTTATATATTTTCTTGAAATATAACTTATAGGATAAGTAAATTATGGTTGAACTAGAGGGCGATCATGCCAAAAAATTTATAACAAATGTAGGGCTGATAACCTCTAGGGGAAGTGAAGCCGACAATATAATGTCAGCAGAATGGACCCACCAGATATCATATAATCCCGGTTTAATTGCAGTTTCTATAGGACCTGAAAAAGCTACTGCTGCTAATATCAAAGAGTCAAAAGAATTTGGTGTGAATTTGGCATCAGTAGACCAAACAGTCCTTTCCAGTGTAGCAGGTGGAACAAGCGGCTGGGAAACTGACAAAATAAAAGCGCTGGAATCGCTGGGATTCAAATTTTATCCTGCGAAAAAAATTAAGTGTTTGATGGTAGATGGCTCATCTTTGAACATTGAGTGCAAATTAGTGAAAGAAATTACTTTGGGTGATCATATACTATTTATTGGTGAGGTGCTATCTGTGCAATCCAATAATAATGAGCCCCTAGCTTACCATAAAGGGATGTACTGGAAAATGGAAGAGCCGATACCAAAAATTTCACAGGAACAGAAAGGAAAAATAAAGGAAATAATAAATAGATTTGAGAGAGATATTTCTGATTAAGATCCCCGAATTAGTTCTAAAATACAATGAAGAACTTGAAAAACCACAATAGAAGCATTTATTACCCCTCAAAATGTTGGTAACCAACTTTTCCGTTATCATGCGCCTATATTTTGGTGCGGAAGTTAATCAATCACCAAATCATTTAGATGTATAATTCCACTGGTCTACTGATCAGTGGATAGAGTGACGAGAGAAAGCTTATTCTTTGCGAGAAAAAATAATAAACGGGGAGCGAAATCGTGTCTCGTCTGTTCGATAGGGACACGAGACATCTCAGCACTCACTTCACAGTGAGATACTGACCTGCCCAGTTAACAGGTGATTTGATTACTTGTAGGTTTCGCGACCTTATAAAATCGGGGGTCGTTTCTTATGGCAGAATTTGTGAGCGGTAGCTCAAGCATTTTCAGAATGGAAGCACATCTGTGCTTCAAAGTCAAATATTGCCACAATGTATTTGACATTGTGGAGTTCAAGAACCGGTGCACAGAGCTGCTGCTCGGGGCGGCAGCTGCGGTCGGCGTCAAATTTGGGGAAATTGGCTTCGAGAGAAATCATGTGCATGTTGATGCACAGTGGCTCAGGATAACGCTTAGCGTGGATAAAATATCCAAAGCGTTGAAGGGCACAACTGGAAGGAAACTCCTTCAGGAGTTTCCAGGAATCAAGAAAAAATATTTCTGGGAATCAGGCCTTTGGTCCCCGATGATATACGGGGACAGCCTAGGCAGGGAACCTGCCCAGATAAGAGAGTACATAAGGAACCAAGGAAAGAAAGCAGAGCGGCATGCCGTAAGCCTGTCGCGTTTCTTTAACAGAAATACCACCAGTCTATTGAACCAATATTTATAGACAAGAAACATAATTCAAGTAGTTATAGCAAAATATATTGCTTTGATTGTTTTGTTCTGGTGTTTTCTGGAAATTATGGAAGAGATAAGATTGAGGTCAATTGGATCTGTAAAAAATAATGTGAAAGCGCACAGGTTCGGCGGGTTTGCAGAGGAAATTTCTGAAGTTGTGGTTGATGGAAAGTTCACAGAAGCCCTTGACGGGATTGAAGGCTATTCGCATGTGATAATAGTTTACTGGATGGATAAGGTAAAAGAGCATGTCATCAAACATAGGCCGCAGGGAAATCCAGATGTTCCTATTGTCGGGATTTTTGCATGCAGGTGTCAGGGGAGGCCAAACCCTATCGCAATTACTACAGTAAAATTGCTGGAGAGGGAAGGAAACAGGATAAAAGTAAAAGGTCTGGATGTGATAGATGGGACACCTGTAATTGATATCAAGCCTTACTGGCCGCAATATGATAAGGTTGAGAATGGAATAATCCCTGAGTGGGTGGACAAGCTGAAATTCTGAGCGTTTAATTTTTCTTTTGGAAAACCTTTTGTTTATATACTTTTTTTCAAGTGTTCGACAAAAATAGAGTAGCTAATTGTCGAATTTCCTCGAGATAAGTTTATAAGGGTTTTAAAATAAATTGATTAGTGATGATCCTGCTGAAGGGAAACAGGATGTGATGGTCCTTTCCGATGGTCTCCAGACAAACCAGAAGATTTGGAATATATTGGGGCATTGATGGGTAGAAATCGTTAGTAAGAATAATAGGAGGTTGGTTATGATCGAATTCGACAGGGATGGAAATCATATATGTTTAGGGGAAAGGGGTGTTTGGGTTATTTTTGAAGGTGCAGACAGATATTTTAGCCTAGCAGATGGTGGTGGTAGAGGATCATATTTAGTGGATCCAGAAGATTATGGGCGTGATCCAGAGGTAGATGGCGCTGGATTTGATAATAAAGAGACTCCTTATTGCTTAGAGTTAGCGGGAGACAGATCTCCTCGACCCACAGAAAGGAGCCCCTTCCTCGACTATCTCGATGAAATGATGGAACCTCTCAGAAGATGAGAAAGATTTTATTTTTTTAATTAAAAAGGGTTTTGTTAAAGCCCAGTCACCTGTTTAAACTTTTCCATATTTATTACACCTTCATTTTTCTGCCCATTAATAAAGAAAGTCGGGGTTGCCCCGACTGTTTTTGATTTGCCTTCCGATTGGTCTTTAGACACACGGGAACCCATAACACCACTGTCAATGCACGCATTGAATTTTTGTGTATCCAATCCTAATTCGGCTGCATAGGATCTGAGATCCCTCAATTCTAGCTTTTTCTGGTTTTCAAAGAGCTTGTCATGGTATTCCCAGAACTTCTCCTGATCCCCAGCACATTCAGAAGCTTCTGCTGCCTTGAAGGCGAGCGGGTGGGCATTTGTGATAGGGAAATGCTTGTAAATAAATTTTACCTTATCTCCGTATTGAGTAAGAATTTTTTTAATCTCCGGATAAGCAGCTCCGCACGCAGGGCACTGGAAATCTGAAAATTCAACAACCTCTAGCGTCCCTGTGCCTTTGCTATTGTCGCCATCAGGAAAAGCAGGTGTATAAGACGGTTTGTTCATCTGTGTATAGGCAACACCGCCAATTATTAATAGAATTATCACAACTCCTATAATCTTGTTCTTGTTTATATTCCTTTTAGTCTTTTCCTGGACTGTGTGCTTTGCTATATTGTGTTGCTGCAAAGCTTCCTCTGAATCAAAGTTTTTCTTGCAGTGTTCGCATTTGAATTCAGCCATAAATATTATTAGCATGCAGATTATTAAGCTCTACAAACTCCCTGACCAGAACACGAAGATTCATCTGGCGGAACACCTCTTTCAGGGCACTTCTCTGAATATATGCAGGCTTTGTCTGTCACAGAGTTAAACTGGCGGTTTATTTTGTCTTGATTTTCATCTCCGTATGTGATTAATATCCTATCCAGATCTTTTACCAAATATTTTTCGTATAAATGGTTTTCGACACCATTCACATAAAGTTTTATTTGTTTATCCCCGCTATTGCAATAACTGGTTAGATTGTCTGTGACAAAGCATGTTGAATTGAATTTCATTTTCAGGCTTTCGAAGAAGATTTCCAAAGTCACGCCGCTTGAATGTTTGTGGATCGCATCACCATTAAGGTCGTGCAAGTCTGTGTGTTCACCTCGTATTTCTTCATTCGCATCCATGTACTTTTCTTGCGAGAAGTTGTATTGCTCGCCGTTCAGATATACTTTAAAATCTGCATGCTCATGGATTTCAACCTTTGTTTGAGATGAGGTACAACCCATTATCGTGATTAATCCAAAAACCAAGATGAGCCACAAATAAGTTTTCTTCTGCATATGTTCTGTTTCCACTGTGTTAAAAATGTTAGCACCCAAAGCCACCTTCTGTGCAAACTTGGGTTGTATCTTTTAGTTTGGGTGTTCCGTGCTCTTTTCCTGTTGATATATAATCCATTACTGTCGTGGCATTCCACTCGTGTTCATGGTTCCAGAGGTTCCAAAAGTGCCTCCATTCATTCCACCCTATTCCAAGAAGTTTAACATAAATCCCATTTTCTGCAAGTATCTTTCCTATCTTCCTCCCAGTCATGCAGGGCATACTATAACAATATACTACAATATCTTTTCCGGGATTATTATTCTTCAATTCTTTAAATGAATTTACAATCCTGTCGACTGCCCCATAGTCTGATGTATCTTTATCCCTATAGGCTGGTATGCTTACTGATCCCACTATATGTTCTTTTTCATATTCTTCTTGGCTTCTCAAGTCTACCAGAACAAAATCTGCGACACCCTTATCCATCTTACCTCTTATCGAATGTGGACTTACATGCACAGCGTTTTCAACATCATAAAATTCTTTTATCAAACTATCCTGGCTTTTTGCAACGAAACTTGAGAATACAGTAGAAGATAAAAATCCCCCGATTATCCCGAAGACCAAAGCCAGCAGAACTATTTTTTGCATCTTTATTCTAGATTGAAACGGTATATAATAATATCTTGAAACTGGTTTCAATCAACTCAGTGCCTGAGCACAATTACGTTGCTCATTCCTCTCCTCTTCCTTTCTATTAGTCCCTTGCCTTCCAGCTTGTCCAAAATCCTGCTGATTTTTACTTTATCCAGACCGGACTTTTCAACAAGCTCGCTCTGGAAGATTGTCCCTCCTGAAAAAACAATAGTTTCGTAGGCTTTAGATTCTTCTCCGATTAGTTTTTTAATCAACTCTTCTTTTTTCTTATTTTCTGTAATCGTGAATACAGCCTCTTTCCTATCTATGAAAATAAGGTATAGTCCAGAAACAGCCATCAGAATAGATATCAAATACCCCACAATAGATTCCAATGGCATGAGTGTATTGAAAGGGCAAACATCTGCCGGTAGCGTACAATCTTTATGAAGATACGCATTCAATTTCTTGAGGTCTGTTGTCACCCAAGTTGTAAAGCCTGCCATGATTATCCCAAAGATAATTAGCAAAATTCCGATTTTTTCCTTTTCCATTAAATGCACCCGAATTTTTAATTTTGAATACTACGTTAATGTTTTGTCATAAAAGCAATATAGTATCTAAAAGGATATTAACATAATTAATGTTATATAAGTTGAATACTTATTGATAAATTAGATTTAATGATGCGCCGGCCGGGACACCAATCTGAGGTTGGTTTCTCTCTATGCTCTTTGAAGTCTTCAGTCCTCTGTCTTCGGTTTTCTCTATCGTTGTCATAATTTCGCAATCTTTCCTGCATCTGTCAGTTTTAATCCTTCTTCGGTTGTGATAAGATCCATATCCCTGAGTTCATCTATGTTTCTATAAAGCATCCCCTTGGAGAGATCAATTTTCTCTGCCAGGTCTGCGAGGCTCTCAAACTTTCCAGTGTCTATATACTCCAGCACTTTTTTCTGGGATTCTGTTAGTTTAAAGTTCAGTCTCGGGAGATAAACAACAGAACTCTTATTCTCTTCAGGGTTATAAGCAATCTTCTTTACCCTTTCATGCCTTGCATAAGCCGCGAATAAGAGGCCCAAAGCCTTTGTTTTCCTGCCGGATGTTATGTTTACATAGATTGTATCATCTTTAGGCTGGATGTCTATTATTTCAACACACTTTGCAGCAACTTTCACAATGTCATAGGTCTCTGTTTTAATGGGCTTTACTTCAATAACCTTTCCTATGGAGTCCTTTATAAGCTGAAGGCTTGCCTCCTGCTCCTTGTTGGGTTCGTTGTCTATAAGAAGTATCAGCCTTTCTGGACTAAGCCTTGTTGTGGCAAGTATTACAGGATCTGGGGAATAGAGCGTAGCTATCAGCACCCTTTTGCCATTAGACATATTCTCTTTAATTTGTTTTGTTGGCTCTAATAGGTTTGCTTTACTCTCTTCTATTTTCATACACTATCTGATATATTATTAAATTCCAACTTTATATATATTTATAGCATATAGTAGAATAGTCTACTAATAGAGGGAAAAGTTTATAAACCCACGAATCAAGAAATTGCATATGAAACTTCCAACGGGGTTTAAGATGGCTGTGCGCAAGAGAGGGGAAATGGAGAAAAAACAGAAAGCAAAGGATACCATAGAAAGGAAAAAAGAAACAGAACTAATTTCGGATTATAAGCTGAAGGAAAAATCCAAAGAGACAGTGAAGATAGTTATTTGCAAGGAAATTTTCGCGTGGCGCAACGATTTTCTAAGGACAGCCGAAGGGGCAAAGGTTTTCAAAAAACAAGATAGATGCTTACTGATAACCATTCTAAATTGGGGTCATTGCCTACACGATAAGAACGACCATGCTGCATGGTCAAGGATTTATTTTGACGAAGGCGGAATTTTATATAGGGCCGGCTGGAAATGGATGCCGACGGGACCAAATCTACTGTTCACAAAGCCAGAAGAGATGGCAAAAATGATCGATTACAATTATCTAAAGAATTTTTTGCTGAAAATTAAATCAGGGAAAATTTACAAGGACATCCTGAATTTAAACAGGTAATGGGTATGCGAAAGAAAAACAGCTTGATAGAAGGCATCATCGGGAAGACCAGAAAACTTGGGTTATTTGATGACAATCATGTACATCTTGACGAAAGGGATATAAAATCTGTATTCAAAGGATGTAAGCATGTCGATTTTCATAAATTTAATGTTCAAGGCATTGACAAAAGCCTTGATAGGGCATTTGACAAAAAGAAAAAACCAAAGGGAATAGTCATAGGAATAAACGGGAATCGAGAAACAACCATAAGAGAATGTCAGGAAATTGTAGAGGCTGTTGCCAACAGAGCAGGGTCAAGAACAAAGATCGTATGGGGAGCCAAAGTAAACAGAAAACAAAAGGGAACCGAGATTGGTCTGATTTTTGGTAGGTAAACATGCCAATATGAGAGGCAATTTCTTTGATAAGATTCGGAAAGCAACGATAAAACATTAAAAGACAATCATTGATCAGATATATGGCAGATCTAAATCAAGCTCAACAGAAAGCAGTAGAAGAAAACGGCGCCCTCTTGATACTCGCAGGTCCGGGATCAGGAAAAACAAAGGTTATAACAGAGAAAATTCTCCATCTGATGAAAACCGGCGTTAAGCCTGAAAATATACTTGCCCTGACTTTTTCTGAAAAAGCTGCAAAGGAGATGTCTGACAGGCTAGCAAAAGAAACTGACGCTTCCCAATTAACTATATCAACATTCCACTCATTCTGCAGACAGATCCTCGAGGACAATGTGCTTGATTCTGGCATAAGTTTTGCGTCAGGCGTGATAAGCAGGGCAAACCAGCTTGTTTGGGGGCTGAAGAGCATAGACTCTTTCGGCCTTGAGTACGCCGAGGTAGGAAACAACGAAATAGAACTGATACAATCAATGATAGACGGTATTAGTGCTTTCAGGGATGAGCTGATAAGCCCAGAGGATCTTGAAACCTACCTCCAGAGAAAGGAACCAAAAGACGAGGAGGAGGCCGATAGGATCGGGAAACTGAAAGATATGCTCAAAATCTACAAAGAATATGAAAAGTATAAGAGAAAAGAAATGCTCTTGGATTTTGATGACATGATACACGAGGTATCTTTGTTGTTCTCTAAAAAGCCGTTGATACTCAAACGTTACAAAGCCGAATACAAATATATTCTTGTAGACGAATTCCAAGACACCAATTTCGCCCAGCTTTTCCTTATCAAGCAGCTTGCTGGTGAAAATGTTTTTGCAGTCGGCGATGACGATCAGTCAATCTATAGGTTCAGAGGGGCATATCTTACGAACTTCCAGGATTTCAAGGCGCATTTCAAAAAATATCAGGAAATACTTTTAAAACAAAATTACAGGAATTCCAGAAATATTCTTGGCATTGCCATGCAGTTGATGGAAAAGGCTCCTAACAGAGAGAGAAAGGATCTTAACACAGGCAATCACGACGGCGAGAAGATTAGTGTAGCTAAATGCGAAAATGAGCAGGCAGAAGCCGAGTTTGTCCTCAAAGAAATTAGAAATATCGTAGGCACAAAATTCTTCTCGAGATCTGATCAAAGAGAGAGGACGCTGACATACAAAGATATAGCAATACTTAGCAGGAGGAAAGCTGATGGGGTGAAGTACAATAATATCTTAAGAAAGAATGGTATCCCATCCGAATTTGTCGCGCACGTTGACTTTTTCTCAATGCCTGTTATAAGAGACATGGAGGCTTATCTCAAGATAATAGAAAATCCGCTGAAATCAGGCATCCACCTCAGCAGAATAATGAAAATATCCGGAATCACAGAGATAAACGTGCAGAAAATAAACGAGCATGCGAGAAAGAAAAGGTCTGACACAGACTTTATAGATTTTGTTTTTGAGTCCATGGAAGAGGCTGACAATATTATAGTAAGCCAGAAAGCCCATGTGGCGGAGATTGTCCAGACAATAAAAAAGATGCTTGAGCTGAAGGAGAAGACAACAATTTCAGAGCTGGTTTACAATATAATGGTAAAGTACACAGATCTATACAAGAAATCAATTAATGAGGCAAAGAATAGCGTTTTGCTGAACAAGTTTTATGAGATTTCCCAAGACTATGAGTCTATAGCCAAGAAAATGTCGATCGGCGATTTCCTCAGCTATATTGAAATGTTGAGCAGTTTCCAGACAGAAATAGGGGAGACAGAAGAGACCGATAGTGTTAAAATAATGACTGTGCATCAGAGCAAGGGCAAGGAGTTTGCTGTAGTTTTCATAGTTGACGCCGCTGCAAGAAAATTCCCATTGAGATATGCGCCGAAAGACATTTTTGTTCCCAACGATTTGTCCAAGGGTCTAAAAACCCAGGAAGACGAGAAGGATCTTTATCTTCAGGAGGAGCGAAGGCTTTTTTATGTAGCTATCACGAGAGCTGAGCAGAAGCTTTACATTGCTTTTGCAGAGCAATATGGTGATAACAAGAATAAGACAAAGCCATCTCAGTTTCTCGAGGAAATCTCTTATTTTGATAATCCTCTTATAGATCTGATTTTGGTTAAATCTGAAGGAAAAAACGATATAACACAAGCCCCAACAATCCTTGAGAAAACAATAGATGAACTACAGGAAAAATGTGTGAAAGCAGTGCAACAGATGCAATTGAAGACAGCAGTTCAAAAAATTGCGGAATTGGAAAAGCTCAGGACTCTTGAAGAGACAGGAAAAATAAATTTTGAACCTGAAAAGTTTTTTTCTGTCGAAGACAATGACGCTGAACTTAAATCGATTATAGATGGAAAAGTTATCCCTATTGTGAAAAAAGATCAGAGGTTTTCAGCAACCGCTTTGGACACCTATAAAGAATGTCCTTTGAAATACAAATTCCAGAGCGTTCTGCTCGTCCCAACAATAAGAAAAACCTATTTTGATTTAGGGTCTGTTGTACATAAGGTTCTCGAAACACTGTCCAAAAAAGAGCTTGATGGCATAAAGCCTACAAAAGAAGCTGCAATGGAGATGCTCTCCAAATTCTGGTCGTCGTCTGCATACCAGAGCAGGAAAAAGGAGCTGGAGGACAAGGAGAGCGCATCAAAAATGATTGACACGTATCTAGAATGGCAAGAGGCGAATAAAAATAAAATTGTCGGTGTTGAGGTGCCTTTCGACTTCACGATTGGGGGAAGGAGGCTTACAGGTAAGATAGACAGGATCGAACAAACAGGTGACGGAGAGTATGTTGTAATTGATTACAAAACGGGCTACGCAAAAGAGACCAAAAATACCATAAAAGAGAACATCCAAATGAACGTATACTCTCTCGCAATTCTTGAGAAGTTGTTTGGGAAATTGCCCAAGCAGGCGTCTCTTTTTTATGTCAAGCACAACAAATTTGTCGATTATTTCCCGGACAAAAATTCAGTTGATATGCAGAAGAAGAGACTGGAAGAGATGATAAACTCCGTTATGGCTGAAAAATTTGGAGCCACCCCTTCATACCAAGCCTGCAAGTTTTGTGATTATTCGGTCATTTGCGACGAGAAGGAGGTTGATGATTAAGTTTTTAATTCTTAACTCCTATACAATTTATGCCAATTCCAGATTATCAGACAATAATGCTTCCTTTACTCAGATTTTTAGGGGACGGAAAAGAGCGTTCTTTAGGTGAAGCTATGGAACATCTGGTGAAACATTTTAATTTAACCGAAGAAGAGAAAAGTGAGAGTGTTCCAAGCGGGCAGCAAACAATTATTTACAACAGAACAACCTGGTCCAGAATGTATCTTAAAAAAGCTGGTCTTGTGGAAGACCCTAGAAAAGGTTTAATGAAAATAAGTCAAAAAGGTCTCGAAGTTTTAAAGAAAAATCCAGAGAGAATAGATGTTAAATTTCTCGAACAGTTTCCAGAATTTTTAGAGTTTAGAAATATTAAAAGAGATAATAAACAAGTAGAAGAAAAAGAGGAGTACATCAAAGAAACTCCTCAAGAGTTGCTGGAAATAGGTTATAAGAAAATAAGGCAGGAATTGTCCCAAGAACTATTGAAAACAGTGAAAACTTCTTCCCCTGAATTTTTTGAAAAATTAGTTGTGGATCTCCTCCTGAAAATGGGTTATGGGGGCTCTCTGAAGGATGCTGGCAAAGCTATAGGGAAAACAGGAGATGAAGGAATAGACGGAATAATAAAAGAAGATAAACTCGGTTTGGATACAATCTACATTCAGGCTAAAAGATGGGATGGGACTGTTGGAAGGCCAGAAATTCACAAGTTTGTTGGGGCCCTCACCGGTCAGGGTGCAGCAAAGGGGATATTCATAACAACTTCGAATTTTTCAAAAGAAGCGCTGGATTACGCCAATCACAATAAAAACCCTAAGATCGTGCTGATGGATGGGGAGCAATTGGCGCAGTTAATGATTGATAATGGGATCGGCGTTTCTAAAGTTGTGTCTTACGAAATAAAGAAAGTGGACTCGGATTATTTTATTGAGGGATAAAATCGCGGATTAAACACGACAAGAAATTGACGTATGTTAACGGTGAACAGTATGCCAAAAACCGATTAATTGCTACAACAGCAACAGAGGGGCTGAAAGTACTCTGGAAAGAGAAACTCTTTGAGAAATCTAGGAAAGTTAAAGAGATAGTGAAAAACTTTGCAAAAAGACATTATCATTTTTCCGATGCAGAATTGGGGATGGCTCTAAATAGAGCCAAATATTTAACTCGCCAAGGTAAGCGTTGCAACTATGAATACATTCAAAAACACCCTTATATTGAGGAGACAAGACATGAAAGACCTAAAAGAAATAAATAAGATTTTGCATGACCATGAGCGCCGATTAACCGCACTGGAAGGCAAAAAAATGACCGGCAAGCCACAAAAGGGACAATCTTGGTATAAGTCTGGCAGCACCATAGAAAAAGTGGTGACCTTAATCTCTGATAAATTTTTTAACGAACCAAGAACTATCGGAGACATCGTATCGGAATTGAAAACCAAAGACTTTCATCTAAAGGCTTCGGATCTCACATTCCCCTTAAGGAAAATTGTCAGGAAAGGCCTCCTTAGAAAAACAAAGAAGTATGCAGACGGTTCTGCATCTAAAAAATGGCTTTATGTGAAGGTATAAATCATGACATTGAAAAAATCAGTTTTACAGAAGTGTGAAAACTTTTCCAAAAAAGGGAGTTTCCTGTATAGAGTATGTAAATTACTCAAGGATGGAGAGTTTTCTGATGTAATTTCTTCTCAAGAATTAACTCATTTACTAAACGAAGGAGCAGGAAAGAAAATCAAAGTAAACAGCCTTACTGCACTAATGGAACCACTGCTCAAGGAAGATGTAATAAAAATAAAAATCGTTGGTAATGGCAGAAACAAGAGAAAGTTCTGGTTTCCAGGATGGATGGACAAAAAACAAGTAGGATTAAATCTTACAGGCAAGACGTCTAACCCAGAACAAATATTCTCGGAGAATTTGGTTAAGAAGTTAGGCAAAGATTTTGAAACGGAAATAAAAGATGTGGCCATAGTTTATGGAGGAAGTGGCACTTGCACAGCCTTTCTGTTGAGAAAAATACTTGAGAAACTCGTTTTCCTAACTTTTGCGAAAAATGGAATCTCGGACCAGCTAAAGGACAAGAACGGAGATTTTGTAGGCTTAAAGACAATGCTAGATTTGTGCACGGCAAATAAGGTAAGCGGAAAACCATATTTGATGCCGAAAACAGCGAAGGAAATTACAGGCATAAAGTTTTTAGGCGATACTTCGGCTCACAATCCTCTCATTAATGTCGATATGAAAACGATAGTTCCCCAAATGCCGTTTATGATAACTGCTTACGAAGAACTTTCGACTAAATTAAAGTAGATAAATTTTTCTAACTCACTTTTTTGCTTTCCAACACCAAAGGCAACCCGGACTTCTTAAGCCTATCCAAAACTTCTTCATGAGTCCTTTTTTTCCCTGAACCCTTCTCAAGAGCCTCTTTAATTTCGGATTTTTTAGCTTTGCAATTCGGACAGTTAGATTCGACTTTAATTTGCTCGGGATGATACACAGGTATCTGTTTCACTTTTCCAAAGGCTCTAGCAGAGCTATGACTGTAGTATTCAGATCTAGTTGTTACTTCTACCTCTCCTATTTGGCAAAATGGGCATTTTAATTTCTCTGTTTTAAGCGAAGCTAGATTTGTCATATCAGATACTTAAAAATTTCCAATCCTTCATATCGGTCTCGTTATAGATATAAATTTCATTATCGTTGTATCTCCAGCTACCTCTAAAATAAACAGCAATGCCTCCCCAGAGTTTCTTTCCTTTCTGTTCTTTTATGTATTTCTGCAAACCTTCGGCTCTTTCTTTGGCGTCTTTTGCTGTCATTCCGCTTTTTGTGTCAAATATCCCTATACTTCCGTCTTTGAATTGAACAATAAAGTCAGGATAGAAAGTATAGCCGTCTGTTCTCAATACAGCAAAATACTTTGTCTCAGTTTCACCATTTTTGAACCACCATTTGATTTTATCTGATTTATTTAACAATTCTATAAATCTGACTTCTGGATCGCTTGGTTTTGCAGTATAGAATGGCTTCATTACCGATATTGGATGTTCTTCTCTTTTGTACCGGCTGTTGTAGCTTATGGTCATTGGAACTTCCCATTTTGGAACTTCTACGATTTCCTTTTTTTCTACCAATTGTTCAAGAATCGCAGTTTTGTATCTTTCTTTGGCCAAGTTTATGGCGTCTACAAATGCCTGCACGTTCTCTTTTCCTAAAACTATTCTTTGTGTCTGCGGTTCAAATTTGTTTATCTTGAATTTCTCGCTGATATAATTGTAAAGAGCAGTTTTCATTCTGTCGCTGGAATCTGCTGGGGCGTATGGCGTGCAGTTATCAGTTATGAACTTGTCAAACTTCTGCTGTAATTCTGCCTCATTCAGACTAATGTTTATTTGTCCTTTATATTCAATCTCGCCCGTTTTGTCTATATTGACTATTCTGCCGTCTGCTATAATCGGGCTTGCTATTTTTGCTGGCATTGAAGTTATCTTTTTCTTTAGGTTTGTTTCTTCTGCAACTTGCATAAATATTTCTGCAAACTTTCCAGATAATCTTGTTCTTTCTCTTTGTCTTTTCATGTGGAAAGATGGTAACTCTAAGTTTTTGTATAGTGTATTATCTCTCTTTGATTCATAGACAGTAACATAATCTTTGGCATAATCTTCTGTTATCTCTATTGTTGGCAGATTTGTGAAAACAAAACCTTTATTCAAGTCATCAGAATTGTAATATTTGAATTGTGGCATCCTCATTATTCTGCCTATTGTTTGAATAGTAAAAGTAAAACTCTTTGATTCTCTGAATATGACAAGAATAGAAGCTCTTGGACAATCCCAACCGACAGCTATAGCCTGTTTGAAAACCAAAACTTCAACTTCGTTCTCGTTTTTTTCTACATTTACCAATGTTTCTGTTTTTTCTTCTGAAAGCCAAACTGCAAGTTTTCCATTCTGTTCTGCGATTTTGAATTTATCCTTTAAAATTCTGAGAACATCGTCCTTTTTATTGATGAGATTACCTTTCTGGTCTGGAAGTTGGATAAGAACAAGAGGATTGATGTTTGCCCCCTCTTTATCATAGAGTTTTGTCAATTCTTCCCTTTTCTTTAACGCCTGTTCTATAACCAACTCATCAGAACTTTTTGAGCCGATTTTAATGTCCAGAAATTCAGGATTTACTGTTATCTCTGATTTTATCATTTCTTCTTCTTTGACCTCGCTGAGATTCACCTTTACCAAACCACCGATATTTTCTTTTAAGTGTGGTGTTGCAGAAACCTCTATCGTTACTTTTGGGCTTATAATCTCAATTAGTTCTTTTGACCTTTCAGAACTCGCAGTATGATGGCTTTCATCTATGATTAAAATTATTTCTCTGCCTTCCTCTTTCGTGTTTTGTATTATGTTGTTTAGGTTGTTTTCCTGCTCGTTTTCTTTTACATAGATGTTAATGTCTTTCTTGTTTATGCTGTGCCAATTGATGAATAAAATTTCGTTCTCTCCTATCTTTTTGTCTTCCAAATCCTCAAAATATGAGCATTGAATAAGCCTCTCATCTTCATAATATTTCTCTAACTTTTCTTTGCTTTGCTCGTGCAACATTCTCACAGAAACCCAGACAAAAGAGAATTTTCTATCGTCCTTCCTTTCTTTGATCAATCTCTTTAGCAATTCAGATACCATAACAGTTTTACCGCTTCCTGTAGGTGACTGGAATATGCAGGTTTCCCTTTCGGCAGATTTTAAAAGATTATCAATTGTCTCTCTTAACCTTTCCACTGCTTCTTTTTGGTAATTTCGTAGTTCTATCATTTGAATATCCTATTATAGACATTTAAGATAACGGCTGGAATTGGCTTTAACTCAACCAAATCAGCTACATCTTCAAATTCCTCCTCTCTTGCACTCTCATCGAGAGAGAAAACATAAACAACAAATTTCTTTTTCTGGTTTTTTGCTTCTTTCTTAAACGGCACGATACCGTCATCATCGTATATTATACCTAAATTCTTGCCTTGTCCATTTGTAAATATTCTGAAACTGTGGTCTTTCATTACCTCATCAAAGCATTCTTCCTTTAAACAAAGCATTTCTGTTGTTTTATCCACCATTTTATGTTTGTTTCTATCTGTTGGCTCTGCATCAACAAAATCGGTTTTAAAATATCTGAGGTTTCCCGGCAGATTTTTGACTAATTTGCCGTTGGATTCTTTTACTAGATTCTGGATTACTTTTTTAACACGAGGATAACATACTTCTGTGCAAATGTTATTTTCGTTGTTTGTGCATAAGATAAACTTTCTGTTTCCATCATCTTCTCTGTTAAGATCTAATATAGCATGTGCCGTTGTCCCAGAACCTGCAAAAAAATCGAGAATTATTCCATCTTTCTTAAATCTAGAAATTCTACAAAGATATTTTATCAAAGACGTTGGCTTAGGAAAATCAAAAGACACGTTTAGTTCTTTGAGTTCTTTGCCTGCTTCGGAATTTAAAGAACCTTCAATGATATTGCCAGGCACCACCTTACTTTCGTCTTCATTCTTTAGATATTGTTTGGTTAAAACGTTCCATTTTGATTGGCGTCCGTGTTGATCTACCAAAGGTGAATATTTACTTTGAATAAAAATTAAATTAACTTTCTCCTTGAGATATCTATCTACCGACCACCTCCAAACTTTATCCTTCCTTGATTTAGGCCCGATTTTAACACCGTCTCTTGTATGTCCCGGGTAAACTTCTCCAGGCGGAATAACTAAAGAACCATCAGGACATTCTATGAAATATCTCTGATTTGCACAGCCACGCATCGGGTCAAGCGAGGACTGGTATAAGCCAGCAGTTTTGTAATTACCATAAGAATCAGATTTACTGAACTGAGCAACATAGGTTTCTGTTTGGGGAAAAGCAAAACTAGGAACAATTTTTATGTTTTTAGCATAACAGAGAACATAATCAAAACTAGGGCTATAAAATTTACCCATGCTACTCCCTTTCTTAGAAACCCTTACATAACTACAAATGAAATTCTCTTCTCCAAATATTTCATTACATAACAGTTTTAGTTGTGCTACTTCATTATCGTCGATTGAGATAAAAACAATTCCTTTATTTTTTAGTAGATTTTTTGCTAATCTTAGTCTTTTCTCGATAAAAGAAATCCATTTGCTGTGTCTAAAAGCATCTTCTCTATCTACGATTTTATCATTATAAATAAAACCCTCACCGTTACCAGTATTATATGGAGGATCAATGTAGATAACATCGATTTTTCCCTTATGTGTATAATTCAAAACTGAAAGGGCATGATAATTGTCGCCTTCAATGAGAATATTCATAGGTTTTGTTTCACCTGTTTTGATTTCTTTGCTTCTATCTTCTACAAGGACTGGTAATTTTTCTTTACAAAGTAAAGCGACTTGTTCTTGTTTATCTTCCCAGATTATTCCGTATTTTTTCTGCTTCGTCATTTTCTTTAACTCTCTGATCAATTCTTCCTTTGACCACTCAAAATAGTCTTTTTTTGCCATATTTATTCTTAGTAATAGATTATTCGGCTTAAATTCTTGTAAACTCAACAGGAGCTCAAAACCATAAAAGCCGCTTCGCTTTCGCTCAGCTAGGCATTTAATGGTTTTGGGTTTCACTTTTTCTTGTTGGTCAGCTCAACCGCCGCTTCCCAAAAGACCGAAGCAGGTCCCATACAAGTTGCTTAGACCTGCTTCCAACTGAGGAGGGGGTCACAAGAGGCTGCCGCCTTCTTCGACCCCCATTCTTCCCCCGAGAAAGAGTCAATGTCAAAAACATAGGGCGGGGCTTCAAAGCTTCAGCTCAGGAGGAAAATATGGAAATGCAAAAGCCAACATTAAGCGAAATAAAGAGAGTTCAATGGGCTCTCGAATTCGAGGATGAAGAGGAACTTACAGACCGCGAGATCTGGATAGCGAGGGAGTTTTTAGATGAATAAAACCAAGTATTAAGGGATAAACTATGGCACAAAATTCAGAAAAGTTAGATGTCTATCAGGAGAGCTATACGCTCTCCAGGGACGTTTTTCTTGAGTTGGAAAATGTAAACAAAAGCTTCAGGTTAAAGGAACAGCTCTTCGGGGCAGTTTCATCTATCCCAGCAAACCTCATGGAGTTTGGGGCAATGGAAAACAAGAAACAGCAGGCCCAAAAACTCAGCGTCTGTATAGGTGAGGCAAATGAGGCCCAGTATTGGTTTGATCTATGCAAGGATGTCGGGATAATTTCTCCTGAAAAGCATAAGAATTTTCTGAACAGGATAAAAGTTATCAGAATGAAGCTGTTCAACCTATTAAACTCTGTAAAAGCAGATATGGAAAAGGATTAATTTTTGTTTTCTTTCCATTTTTTATACATCTCCAGCAAAAACATCTGAAAGTCTTTTTCAGGGTTTTGCGGAAGGCCCAAAGAGTCCTTGACATCCAAAACTAAACCGCATCGACAACAAAATTTTGCAGTAGAGTCATTGCTAAAGTTGCAGCGTAAACACGTTACAGGCTTGAGTATAACACTGTTATACTTTTCAGCGTCAGGCTGAATACCATGCAATTGAAATAATTTGTTTTCAATATCCTTTCCACTTAGATGGCAGTATACAGAAACAGTTGAAGTTTTCACCCAACCAAAATAAACTTTCAACTCCTGTTCTGTAAGATGTTTTGATAGATGCGTTGCTTTTGCATGCCTCATGCCATGATTGTAAACCCTTTTTGTGATGCCTGCTCTCCTTGCACAGGATTTAAGCATATTGTTGATAGCTGTTGATGATAAAGGAGTTTTGTAGTGCTTATCGCCTCTGTAAAACAAGGGTGCATAAAGCTCTTTTCTGTATCTGTGCTCCTGCAAATATTGAGCAAGTAAAGGAACAGGCTCAATAAGCCTTATCCTTCTCATCCCAGTCTTCCCATCTACAATAATCACAGCTCCGTACTGGTCGAAAGTAAGATCCTTTATTTTGATGTTGATCAGCTCTCCTGCTCTACAACCGGAATGATATAACAAAGAAATCAGAGCCTTGTCCCTCATCGAGTTTGCTGCTTCTATTATCTGTTTGACCTCTTCTTCTGTGAGTATTTCCTCTGGTAACTTTCTCCTTAATTTAACTTGAAGCTTGTAGTTTCTAACTTGTAGTTTTGGATTTAACCATTCTGCAAATATTCTGAACATCTGCCAGTAATCTTTCTTGGTGTCATCTGATAAGTTTGAATGTTTTAGCCAATAGAAATAATTGTCTACATCGTCCTGTACAAAATCTGAGAGCTTCTTTTCGCACAACTGCACTAGGATTTTTTTCAAAATCCTCGTGTATTTTTCTCTTCTTCTTTCAGTTAAACCTTTCCTAAAACACTCTTTTTCAAGGAACTCGTACAGTATATTCTGGTTTTCTGTATTTGTAAAACTAAGCAGGTTTGCCAAAGCCTTCTCATATCTTCTGGAAGACAGAAGACTGTTGACTGAAGACTGTGACAACAACCTGGGATTTGATGCGCCGGCCGGGATTCGAACCCGGGTCAATAGCTATCTTGGAAGCTTCTATTGAGAAGAGCTTACTGGAAGGCTATGATCCTACCACTAGACTACCGGCGCACCTAGGCATTAGAAGAATTAGATTATTATATACTTATATGTTCCAGTCGAGACTGCATATTAGCTATTTTTCCAAAAATTCCTTCATTGGCTTCCAGTAAAAGTCTTCCCAACCCTGTTTAATGTCTTCGAAAAATTGCGAAGGGATGGATTCATGCGTAAAAACAAGTTTTGCGCCTTCTGGCATTTTTTCTAATATAAAAATTACTTTCGAATAAACCCCTTCTGGCCAGTCAGAGCCGCGCCATTTTTGGATTATCTTCTTATCTTGTACTAGCTCCAGATTCTCACCTTCTATAAAACCTCCATAAGCAGAAACCTTGCCACCTACATCCCTGCTTATTTCTGCCTTATCGCCGGTAAATTTTGCGTGTTTTTCTGAATCCATTAAAGCTTCATAAACTTCGTTTGGGCTTGCTTTAAAAACAACTGTTTGATTTAGATTTTTTGTTTCCATATTATTACCCTCCTGTCAGGGAATTTTGTTCTTGGGCGGCTTTCTGCAGTTCAGGGATTATTTCCTGCAGTTTGGCTGTAATTGCATTTGCTTCGGCCTGCAAAAGTTGCGCTGCATCCTCAACCTCTTTTTTCTTCTTTTCAATGAAACCAGTTGCGTCTTCCAGGGTCTTTTTGGCTAAAACGCCTGCGCCTAAATCAATTAAAACATTCTGTGAGCTGGAGCTTTTTCCAAATGTATAAATCCCTGAACCAACTGGAACAAGCATCTCACTCTCTGGCTTTGCGCCCTTCATCTCATTTAAAGCAAATTTGGATGTTTCAAACTCAACCATCTTATGCTGGATCATCATTGCGTGCTGTTTTAACTCTTCCAGCCTCTGGTTTAGCAGCTGGTATAAAACAAACTTCTCTTGAATATCTTTTGCTGGTTCTTGCATAACAATACTTCTAAATATTATAGTATGGATATATAAAATGAAAATATGGTCAAAACTATGCCATCTTCAGCTTCCCTGTTATCTTATCGACATGGTTTTCTTCAGCAGGGCCGACACCGACGCAGGTTGTTGTTCCTGCAGGGATCTCTGTTAGTCCGGCATCTTTTATCAGGGAAGGTTTTAGTTTAGATTCTTTTAATCTATTATAAATGTCCATAAGCTCCTTCTCATCCGCGACTTTCAAAACAATTTTTTTTGTCCCTGTTGCTTCCCATCCTTCTATTGCGTCTCCTTCGGCTTTTTTATAAGCCTCTAAACTTGCGTGCGCAGCTTGGACTGCCATCTTGCCTTTGGATAGTTTGAGATCTGCGCGGACGATTATAACTTGTTTGAATTCAGCCATTTTAACACCTTTGAAGGATTTGTTTTCTTTCACTTAAAAACATCTATTTTGACTTCTCGACCCAGTCTGTTGGAGGGATTCTCCCATCTATCCTGAAAGGCGAAACAAGCGCGCTTATTCTCCTTCCGTCAGGCGCTATTATTGTATCGGCGTCCTGCAAAACTTTTATGATGCTTCCCCTGCTCGAGGTATCCTCTACCACTTTTAGTATATCCTCTGCAATCCTATGGAGTTCTATATACCTCTCAAACATCTTCTCACCTCTGTATTCAAACCTTTCAAAAAATTTCCTGTGCTCTTCTGTGAGGGGGAACTTTTTGTCTGTCACAGAGTCTATGTAAAAACTGAACAGGGAGTCAAAGAACCTTGCCATGATTTCATCTGGGTTTTCCAGTATTTCGTCTATTAAAAAATTGTCCTTTAGTTCAATCAGTGTTTCTGCAAGATCCCTCAGTTTATCAAAAGAAGACATGGTTGATTGTAGTTTATCCATTGTTCTCTTCAACTTTCTCATATCCTTTTGGCTTTTCTCCTGACTCTGTAAATCAGCCTTAAGCTCCTGTACAGATTTTATGGACTCTTCAATATATTCCCTTGTCTTGCCATCTTTTTGTCCCTGAAGCTGCTTTTTCAAATCGGCTATCCTTCCACCCAGTTCTTTGTATTCGGCTTCAAGTTGCCTGTCTTCAGCATGCTCGTACATGGTAACAACACTATTTTTAGCACTAACTGAAAGGTCCGGAATTTTGTCATATTTTTTAAATCTTTGGCCGAAGTCCTGCAACTGCCTATAGAACTCTCTCAGCTCTTTTCTAGGCATTTTATCTCCGTTTTCGTATTTCTTCAGGTCTTTAGCTTTTTTACTAAACCAGTCTGCAAATTCGATAAAAAGTTTGTCAAGATCTTTGCCTTCCCTGTCAAGCTCTTCTAGTTGCTTTAAGACTTCATCTCTCTCCTTTATTTCCACATACTCGCCAAACCCTTTTCCAGCGTCGATTTCGCGGGTTATTTCAGACATTGCCCTGTGATAACTTTTGCTGGCGCCTCCATACCTTGAAAGCATTCTCGCTGTAGTAGATGATATCGAAACCATTTCTTTCTTGCTGTCGAGGCCTTCCTTTAACCCTTCAAAATCTTTCCCAGAAGTCATCTTTTTTGCAAATTCCTCTATTTCTTCCACTGAAGGCCCTTTGTATCCCGCTTGCCTAATGAGTCCTTTAACACCCTCTTCATCAAACAAGGCGTGCCATAATTCGTGGTGTGCAGGTTCAGATACCTTTTTTGGGCTTTTCCCGGGTTTCTGCACAAAGCAGAGAGTGTCCCTTTTAGGGAAATAGACCGCTTCTGTGTCTATGAGGCCGATCTTGCGCTCATCAGGTTTTTCTGTAATCACTCCGAGGGAAACCTGACCCCACTTTTTGTCATCTTTATAGTTCCTGTCTACATAATCAGCCATCCAGCTCCCGTGCCTGCTGAATTCCCTTTCAACATACCTTTCAAGGGTTTCGCCTTCTTTTGGAAGGTTTCTGCTTTCAACAGCAAAATAGCCTTTAGGCAGCCTGAAAATGCGTTCATGCCCCTCTTTTTTATCTCCTGAGGCGCATCCAGCCAGAGCTGAAACTAGAAGAACAGTAGCTGCTCCCCTAGAGGCCTTTCCCTTAGACATATTATAGTTACTTAGAAGTGATATTTATAAGCTTTACTATTATTCCCTTTTAGAATTCCAGTTCTTATATACGAGAATTTACTTCAAAATCTCCATGAGTACCAGAAGCTCATTAGCCTCTAACATATTGATTCCCAGCGTATTTCTAAGCGCTGTCAGTTGTTCTGGTTTTGGTTTTTCATCGAAGCTTTTTCTATCTATATTTTTCATCCTGTCGAGAAGGCCATCCAATTTTTTGTCTGAAGAAATCTTTTTCTTAAAAAGCCCGTAAGCCAATTCCATATCTTTTTGCCCTATTTTCGCTTCCCAGCTTTTGAAAAGGTTAAAGTCTATGCCAACATCATCAAAAGAAGTTTCTAAGTTTATCCTTAATGAAAAAGATTTATTTATCTCACCTAAAGTTTTCTTGAAGTCTGCTTCTATATTTTCTTTGTTTTTAAAATCAGAAAAATCTGTTGAGCAGAATTTTATTTGTATCCCCAAAATTTTTGAAAGGAGAATAAAGAATATTTTGCTCCTTACCAGCTCGTCGCCTGTGTACACATACCTTAGTTCAGTCTTTCCGTTTCCACTGATTATAAAATCCGGGAAGCTTGGGTCGCCAAGATAACTGCATATCCTGCAAACAAAAAGGAGCTTTTCTATGTTGTCTTCTCCGAGTAAGGCCAGGATTTCCTTATTGTATTCCAGTGTTTTCAGGTTCCTTTTGTATTCCCCAAGCTTTACTTTTATGTATTTATCCAGGAACCTGTACTTCCTTACAAAACCGATGAGAAGGGATGTCTCAAAGTCCTGTGTTTGCATTACTTTGTATCCCAAAGATTCGTATTTTTTCCTGAGAATCTTCCCAATCATATAGGAATTTATCTCATCTTTTTTGTTCTCAAGCTGAAACTTCTCTATAGGAACTGCAAACGCATTATCTGAATAGGTTTCCATAAAAATCCTTATTTATACTAAAACAAGACAAAACTTATATATGTCACTCTTGCTATGGATTATCGGATCTACAGTATTAATAAGCTTAATATCACTTATAGGCGTTCTGACACTCACACTTCGAAAAGGCTTTTTAATCAAAATAACTTCTATTCTTGTCGCTTTTGCAGTTGGATCCCTTATAGGGGTCTCTGTTTTTGACCTGATTCCCGAAGCTTTTGAAATAAATTCGCGCGCAGCCTCAATATTCCTTGTAGTAGGCATCCTTTTGTTTTTTGGGATTGAAAGATTTGTTGGCTGGCATCACCAGCACCATAAAGAGGATATAGACCCAAAAGGCTTCAAGGACCACCATCATGAACACGGAAAGCCTTTTGTTTATCTTGTCCTTACAGCAGATTTTATACACAATTTTGTTGACGGGGTTTTGATTGCAGTGAGCTTTCTCATAAACATACCTCTCGGGATAGCATCTACAATAGCTGTTGCGCTCCATGAAATACCGCAGGAAATAGGCGATTTTGCAATCCTGATCCATGCAGGTTTAAAACCAAAAAAAGCTCTCTTGTATAATTTCTTTGCGGCAATGAGCGCTGTTCTGGGAGGGGTTCTCGCATTCTTTTTGGCAAGCTCAATCGAAAACCTTACTGTCTATCTGCTTGGAATTGCAGGCGGCGGTTTCCTCTATCTGGCAATGACAGACCTTCTCCCTGAAATTAACCATGAGAAAAAATGGAAAAATACCCTGGCTCAGTTTGTGGCTATGGTCCTGGGCCTTCTGATAATTTACTCACTTTCTGTTTTCATGCCAGCTTAGGCTCTAGTAATTCTTCTTCTGCTTAATGCAGGCAAAAGAACATGTGAAAAACTTCCGTCTGGATTAACCCTTATTTCATAGTTTGCAAGTCTAAGCCTGTGTTCATCATGCCTGTAAAGAGGCCTTTTTGGTGTGTTGTTTGACCGGGATGTGTCAAGGTCAGGCAAATCGCTTTCGTCAAAAGCAATTGTCTCTTTTGCAACAAGTTGTATATTATTCCCATTATCAATCAACCTATAGCCGGGAATTATTCCACGGTAGGTCATGCAATGAATTCTTGTAACATCATCTCTGGGATCATATGTGGTAATTTGAAAAGTTCCGAGCTTTCTTCCACCAAGAAGAATCCTATATTCCACTGTAAAATAGTCGCTTCTAGGTCCCCTCAAAACTCTTCTAGGTTCAGAAACAGCGAGGCTATCAGGTTCCACTCTCTCCAAAAATTCTGTAACCAATCCTCCTGCATGCGGTAAAGTAAAAACCATGGCAATTTTTAGGGATTTAATGTTTAAATAGTCTTCGTTGCAATACTTGCTATTAACCCGGTGCTGGATAAGGCTGAAAATAAATAAAAAGAAGGTTGGAAACCGATTTTATAACTAATATGGCCAAAAACCGGTTTCGTCCCTTTAAAGAGGCTGGGTAAGGAATAAAATATGGTATTTAAAATAGTTTTGTCTGACCCAAAGGCAAGAAAAGCATACCAAAAGGATGTGGATGAAAATGCATCTGGCTTGATGGGCAAAAAAATAGGCGAATCTGTAAAAGGCGATGGTTTTGGCCTTACAGGTTATGAAGTCGAAGTGACTGGAGGGTCGGATAAAGAAGGGTTCCCAATGAGAAAGGATGTAGAAGGAATAGGAAGGAAAAAAGCCCTGCTTTCAGGCGGATCGGGATTCCATCCTTTGCTAAAAGGCCAGAGAAAAAGAAAATCTGTCAGAGGCAATACAATTTCTGAACAAATAATCCAGATAAATATGAAGGTTACAAAACACGGCGACAAACCAATTGAAGAGCTTTTAGGCGTCAAGACAAAAGAGAAACCGGCTAAAGAACAAAAAGCAGAAGCTACAAAACCGCCAGAAGTAAAAGAAGCAAAGCCTGAAGCCAAACCTGCAGAAGCCCCAAAGAAAGAGCCTGAAAAACCAGAAGAGGCTAAACCAGCTTAATTTTATTTTATGCCAATATCTAATTCTGAAGATTCTGTTTATGGGGTTTTAAATAGAATTCTGTGTCATCGTGGAGAGCTTAAGAGAACTCATAAGATTTACAAGGATCTTGGAGTTGATTCCTTAGAAGGCTGGGAAATAGCCGGGGAATTAGAAATTCCAGATGGCATCTGGCGTCGAATGGAAACAGTCGGTCAGATAGTTGATTATGTAGCGCAGAGAACTGAAGAACAAAGTAAAACTTAAATTTACTATTTCTCCTATTTATTAACCTTTAAGATTAAGATTATCAATTCTATGGCTGGGAAAGCAGAGACAAGACAAGCTTTGAAAGGGAATTCTGAAAAACTTATTCCAGAGGTTAATATTGGGACAACAGGCCATGTCGATCATGGTAAGACAACCCTAACCCAAGCGCTTACAGGAAAGTGGGCAGACACGCATTCTGAAGAAATCAAGAGAGGCATCACAATTAAGCTCGGTTATGCAGAAGGGACATTCTACAAATGCGCAAAGTGCAATACGCACTCAAATAAATCCAAATGCGCGACCTGTTTCTCTGATACTGAACCAGAAAGGACAGTCAGCCTTGTTGATGCCCCCGGGCACGAGACCCTGATGGCAACTGTTTTGTCCGGCACATCCATTATGGATGGCGCACTTCTTGTAATATCTGCAACAGAGCAATGCCCACAGCCACAGACAAGGGAGCATCTGACAGCTTTGGACATAGCTGGAATCAAGCAGATAGTTATTGTCCAAAATAAAGTTGATGCTGTGACCAAAGAGAATGCCCTGAAAAATTATCAGCAGATAAAGGAATTTGTAAAAGGCACAGTTGCAGAGAATGCGCCAATAATACCCGTCTCAGCAAAGCATGGGGTAAACATGGATCTGCTTATTCAGGCAATACAGGAAACGATAAAAACACCAAAAAGAGACTCTTCCAAACCGCCAAAAATGCTTGTTGCGAGATCGTTTGATGTTAATAGGCCGGGGACTGAGATAAACAAATTGAATGGAGGCATCCTTGGCGGATCGCTTGTTCAAGGCGAATTTAAAGAAGGCCAGGAAATAGAGATAAGGCCCGGAATAAAGGTAAAAGAAAAGTACAATTCAATAAAGACCAAAATCACAGGATTGCAGAAAGCTGGTTTTAACCTGAAATCTGCTGGTCCTGGGGGTTTATTAGGGCTTTCAACTTTACTCGATCCCTATTTAACAAAAGCAGACAGTTTGTCTGGCGCTGTTGCTGGTTTGCCAGGACAACTGCCCCCAACTTTAGAGGAAATCACAATTAAGATTAGCCTTCTTGAACGGGTCATTGGCACAAAAGAAGAACTGAAAGTGGATCCGATCAAAACTGGCGAGCCTTTGATGTTGAATATAGGCACAACAAGGACAGTTGGCATTGTCCTGAGCTCTGCCAAAAAAACAGTGATACAATTAAAGTTGCCTATCTGCGCTGACAAAGGCGACAGGATAGCAATTTCCCGTCAGGTGGCTGGGAGGTGGAGACTTATTGGATGGGGTGAATTGCTCTAACTTATTTAGAAAATACTTTCTTTACTTCTTTATTTAACATTAAATAAGTTACTATTCCGATATCGATGAAGAGAAATATCAAATTTGTTATGCTGCCAGAAACAATAGAAGGGAGTAAAAAAATAATCTCTAACAAAGATATCAGGACTGCTCCTATCCTTGCCCAAGGCTTGGCCTTTCTGAGGTTTATCCCTACATAGAAAGACACTCCGCCTAAAATCACCATGAGGATGCCTAGGAGCACAAATAAAGTAGAGCCTAGCAAACCTAATAAAGGGTACGCGCTTGACACAGAAAAAAGAAATCCAAACCCTATAAAAAAGAGTATACCTACAAAGACTCCGAATCCACCGCCTATTGTAAACAAGTATGATATTACATTCACCCATTTTGGAACAAGTTTATTCTGAGCCATCTTAATATTTAACCGGTGCTCCTTAAATCCGTGACGAAAACCTGAAACCATTCTGTTTAGGATACTTAAAGCAAGATTTATAAATCCCATCTTACAAATAAGATATTATGGCAGAACTCCTTGAAATGGGTAAAGTTAGTGCAAGAGGCCAGATAGCTATCCCTATAGAGATAAGAGAAGAGATGGGTTTGATTAAAGGCTCAAAGGTTATTTTCCTTCTAGAGGATGATACGTTGGTTGTTAAAAAGGTAACAAGCCAAACATGGGAACAGATAACAAAACCCCTAAAAGATTCAAAGAAGAAGATAAAAGAAAGCGAGGTGAATGAGCTCATTCACTCAGTTAGGAAAAAATGAAAATAGTCCCAGATACCAATGTCCTGATTTCAGCTACGTTTTGGGAAGGCGAAGCAAATAGGATAATAAAATTAGTGGAAGATAAGAAAATTGCGTGTTTTTTGTCTAAACCGATAATCGATGAATATATAAGAGTTTTGAAAAGCGACGAGATTATTGATAAGATTGAGGAAAAGGGTCTTATTGAAAGGTTGTCAATAGTGAAATTGATTCAAATATCCAAAATAGTGAACCCCACAAGAAAAATCGAAATTATCGAGAACGATCCAGATGACAATAAAATACTTGAGTGCGCTTCTGAAGCTAAAGCTGATTATATCATAACTTATGATCAGAAACATTTGATACCGATAAAGGAGTTTGAAGGGATAAAAATAATTCTACCGAAAGATTTTTTGTCTGAATTTACATTTTAGTGAACCTGAAACCATTTTGCTTGGAATCGAATTCTATTTTCACATTATTTATTGTGTCCAGATTATTTTTTGAGACGAAAAATCTCAGACCATGTTTTTCTATAACCAGATCATCCTTTCCCTGCCTCTTCTCAAAATCCATTGCATAAGAGTACTTGTTCGGGCTTGGCGAGTGGACGAGGAGGCGGACTGCCCAGCCTTTTTTGTTTTTCTTTTCCAGCAGTTTTTTAAACTCTTCAGCAGCTTCTTTTGTCACATCAAGGACTTTTTCTGTATCAACTTCCACAGGTTTCTGGGATTCTTCAAATTGTTTGTTTATTTGTTCAAGTATATGATCAACATCCTTCCCAGATTCCTGGATGTTTTTTCCAAGGCTCTCGAGAACTTTTAAAGATTTTATATTGTTCTGTGTCAAAACAGTCGAGACTTTGGGAAAAACAGACATTGCTTCAAGGACATTCATTTCTTTTGTGATTTTTTCCATGAGAACTAGTAGACCAGCGGCCTTAAATTGATTTCTTATAGTTCTCCCCCAGTCTTTCAGCCAGATATTCCCCTGCTGTTTTTCTGCCGAATTTTTGTGGACTTTCAGTTGTCACAAACTGTTCAGGCGGTGTCAAATCCATGCTATCCAGAGGATGCATAAAAAATGGCATTGAAATCCGCGGTTCGCGCCTTTTTGTTTCTGAAGGGTTTACAACCCTGTGTGTAGTTGACCTCAGCAAGCCGTTAGTAAGCCACTGGAGCATGTCGCCTGCATTTACAACAAGTTCGTCATGCCTTGCGTTTATTGGAACCCAGTTCCCAGAATTAGTTAATATCTCCAATCCCGGAGAATCTGCGCCTGTTAATAATGTAATAAGGTTTATGTCTTCGTGCGCAGCAGACCTTACAGCAGTTCCTGGATCGCCTCTAATAGGAGGATAATAAAGCAGCCTCAAAACACTGTTGCCATGCCTTGTTCTCTCCCTGAAATAGTTTCTCCCTAAACCAAGGAAAATTTCAAGCGCTTCCAAAAACTGGTTTCCAGTATCTTCGAATTCATTGTATGCATGAAGCCCAACTGGTGTAAACCCAGGAAGTTCTTCAGGCCATATATTATCAGGATATTTTAATCTCCCCAATTCTTCTGTATTTAATTCCCTCCCAATATGAAAAAATTCCTTAAGGTCGCCTTCAGCCCTGTCTTTTGCGCTTTCTTCCTTGAAACCCTTATAACCTCTGTTAATCCCTGCTCTCCTATACTTCATTTTAGTTTCTAATGGAAGGCTGAAAAATTCAATTGCTGCCCTGTAAAGCCTGTTTTTTGTTTGCCTCTGGAGGGCGTGTCCAGACAGCTTGGAAAATCCGTAAGTGATATAGGCTTTGCCGAGGGCATCAATAAAAGCAGTGCGATAGTGCGCATTCTCTCCAGTCGCTTTAAAATCTTTCAGATCCAATGATGGGACATCAGGAATAATCATATTTCTAGAATAAGTGGTTTGGTTAATAAAATTTATAAGTTAGTTTTACTCATCTAGGCCGCAATTCTGTCACTTCTCCCTTATTATCTGTAACTGCAAGTTTATCAATTTCAATTGGCTTCCTAAATCTTATTTCAGCTTCAAATGTTCTTGATGTAGGGTCTGGAGTATATATAGTTCCTGCAAAATTTCTATAAGGATTATGATCTTTAACACCTTCAGGCGGTTTTGCATAAGTTACGCCATTGCCTTTATTATCCCATAAAGATCCGTCATTAATAAAATAGGCAATTCTACGAATACCGTCATCGTCTGTGATTCTGTGTCTGTAAGTATTCAGATCTCCCTCGTTTTTAACAGTAAACTCTCCTTGTGTTGGATTCGCATCAGATTTTATTTGACGACGATCTTGGCATGAAACAGAACCAGCTAGTGCTAATACTGCAACAAAATCCCGTAAAAGTCTGGATATGTATCGCATAATTTTAATTAGAATTAAGGTTTATAAAACCAAGCACTAAGCCACTTCCAAATTCTTGTACATCGCCTTCGGCATTATCCTTATCTGGCTTTCATCAACTACAAGAACGAGCTTCTTGCCCCTAAAGCTGTTCATCACAACCTTCGGTATCAAAACCTTCCCTTTTTCGTCAAGTTTAATGTCAAATTTTTGCATAAGTTTATTCCCCTTAATCACATCCCTGGCTAAGTAACTCCAGATCTTCTTCATCCCTTTCTATCTTATCTATATCGTTAGCGGATAACCCTATACTTTTAGCAAATTTTCTGAAAAGATTCCTGGCATGATAGTCAACAACTTTTTCCCGAGAGCAGAAAGCGTCGACTCCTGTTTTAAACTGTTCTGGCAAGGCTGTCAGGTATGCTTTTAATTTATTTAATTCTGTGGTTTTTCCAGGATCGCCATTTAAAACATCTATCTCGTAAATCTCATTCCCTTTGATGAAGACATTTTCCCTATATCTCTCTCTAGGCTTAGCGTTGTTGTCGAATATAAAAACTGTTGTACCCAGTTCAGTAGCCCCTGATTCACAGAAAGCGCACAATTCGCCTAAATCACCCAAATCCATTCTATATTCCAGACCCGTTTTTTCGCCATTAACAAGCCCAAAATATCTCCCACCTGAATTTGGAATTTCTATCCTCTCTGGAAACTGTTCATCTCCCATAATAATCATAAAGTCTGGAACCCTAAAATAACCCTTTGTTTTAGGCTAAAGTTTGTAATCGGACTTTGTGACTGGTTTAAATTTGTTTACCGTCGTTCCGACTGGTTATCGGTTCCAGTTTTAACTGAGTATATATGGATTTGGGGTTTATAAAGGTTTATTACCGTTGGAGAACAACATGCATATAATATAACAGTGTTAATAAATGTAAATACCTAAACTAACCAAATAGGATTATGGAAACTAAAAAGAGGCGCATATCAGAGTTTTTTGGCCTCCTCAAAGATTCAGAGCAATCGGCAGAGGAATGGCAGGAAATTATTATAGTAAACGACATAACAAACTGGAAAACGTCGTTTAATTCAGCTGGACACTGATCTGAAGATCAGTGTCGTCCCTTTAAGGCTGTTCCTGACTCAGTCTTGAACGTCAGTTCAAGAGATGTGCATCAGCACAAGATCCAGAGTGTTATGTCAGGAACTATAAATCAATAAGGAAGAATGTTTCAGTGTCTTCCAGGAAAAGACACGAAATGTTGGACTATCAATTAAAATCAGAGGGAAAATAAAGCCTTTCTATATAAGCCACCTTTTTAATAATATATCATGTATGCTAAACGGTCTGTTAAACGGAAGCCAGGCAGATACAGAGAAACGGATTGTAGAGATGATGTTAGCTGATTATTCGTGGGAACAGGTTGTTTACGATCTTATTGCTTCTCAGGGAATGGATCCATGGAATCTGGACCTGAACCTTCTTTCAAAATCTTTCCTGAATTACATAAAAAAAATAGAGGAGCTCGATTTCCGGATCCCTGCAAAATATGTCATAATTTCTTCTGTGATTTTGAGGATGAAGTCTGATAACATGAGGTTGTTGAACATACCTTCTGAAACAGACGACCAATTGATTGATTCTGGGGAAGACCTTCTGGACGGGCAGCCGCCAAACCCAATAGGAAATATTGATTTGAATTTTTTCAGCCTAAATGAAAGGAGACGCCCTTCAAGGCAGGTGATGGTTACAGACCTCATCTCCTCTTTGAGAAAGGTCCTCAATTCCCAGGATAGGAAAGAGATGCAACTGGAAGCTGCCAGAAGCAAAATAAGAATAAATACAGACAGTGTTGTTGACAGGATAAACCGCGTCTTTGGCAAGATAAATTCCCTGCTGAACAGGATGAAGAAAGAGGAAGAAATACAGTTCTCGAAAGTAGTTGACAAGTGGGAAAGGAAAGAGGTTGTTGAACACTTCCTGCCAATTGTTTATCTCGACAACCAGAAAAAGATCCAGTGCAGGCAAAATGAATTTTTCGAGGAGATCTATATTAAGAAGCACGACCAAAGTAATTTATCCGGTCTAAAAGAAGGGTTTGTTAATTTGAATTTCTTGGATAAAGAGTACAAAAGCGGTATACAGAAGAAATTAAATTCAAATGCAGTTAGGAAAAATAAAAAAGTAAAACCAATGAAACGCAAACAAAAGGAAAAATAGATATGCCAGAATTAAACTTGGATGAATCAACAATCCACAGGAACCTCATAGAGGCCGCTTTGTTCATGTCGCCAAAACCCCTCAATATGGAGGAACTTATGAGGGCTACAGGGATAGGTTCGCTAGGTTATTTGAAAGAGACGCTAAAGGACCTGCAAAAAGATTATTCTGAAAAAGGGTTGGAGATACTGGAAAATCCAGAAGGCTGGCACATGAAAGTCAGGAAAGAATACCTTCCAAGGGTGGCTCATCTAACTCCAAATGCAGACCTTTCAGAAGGATGCAAAAAAGCTTTAGCGCTTATTATTTACAAGGAGCCTTTTAAGCAATCTGAGCTTATCAGGATACAGGGCACAAAGGCTTACGAATATGCAAAAGAACTGGAGAAAAGGGGCCTGATAAAAAGGGAGAAGGCAGGCCACACAAAAATACTGAAAGTGACAAGCGAGCTGGAAAATTATTTTGGTGAAACAAAAGAACAGATAAGAAAAAGGATTTTCCAGGCTTTGGATGAGAAAGCCCCTGCTCTGGACAAGCAGAAAACAATAAACGAGTATTCTGATGAACCTGAACAGGAAAAAGATAATGCTAAGGAAGAAGTTGTTGAAGAGTCTAGGCCAGAAAATAATATTGTGAACAAAAAATTCATACTAGAGGCTCAAGTAAAAAAAGAGCTGAACAAGCACCTTGAAAATGTGCTGGAAGACGACATAGACGTAAAAGAGGATACGCTGGATGATGAGTTTGGCTCTGAACCTCCGATTACAGGACGAAAGCGGTCTGAAGATCGGTTTCTAGTTGGAAAAAAATCTAAACAGAAAGGCCTGAAACCTATTAGAAGGGAAAACCCAGTGAAAGTAAAACTCCCTAAAGAACAGAAAACCGAAGAGATAAAAGTGGAAACTAAAAAAGAGGAAGAAAACGCCGACAAAAAAATCAGGAAGGCAGCTGGTTTGGCTGGTATAAAGGAATTGACACTGGACGATTTGAAAAAGTGATTATCCTGAAAAAAATTTATCGAAGCCCATATACACTTCTTAACGCGCCGGTGAACCCATCAGTATCAGAGACAGTTATTCTCTCCTTTTTCGTTCTATCAAAAAGAAACTTTTCCCCGTGGATTTCTACAACCACGTCTTCTGGCTCGTTTTTTATTTCACTGAGCGCAAGACTGACTCCGCCTGCATCAGATAATGCAATCAGCGGCTTACCACTTTCTAATGCAATGAAAGCTTCATCAAAACTTCCCCCATGGCCGTTTACAGCAATAACAATATCTGCTTCCTGAGCCAGATTGCGTCTCCTCTCTGCCATATCTTCGCCAGCCCTTATGACATCTAATTTGCCTGTTTTGGATAAGGCGGCAAGCCTGGTATAAAAATCAGGTACTCCAAAGTCTTCTGGAACTAAAACAAAAAACCTGTCGTATGGCAACAACCCAGGCCGTTTTCTTACAATATCAACACAGTATGTGAGAACGCCCTCGTATACATCTACGCCAACACCTTCAACGCCACCTGTAAATATTGTCCCGTCCCTGTCTCCGCCAAGAAATTCCCTTAATTTATATCCAATAGCGACACCTTTCTTCCGTGTATAGTCAGGTCCGGGTTTAGCAGCTCCTATCACAGCTATCAAGGGCCTGCTTCTTTGTATTGTCTTTTTCTCTGGCATACTAATCCCCCAACCTGTAAATATGGAATTTCCTTTGCTTCACAACTTCAATAACATCACTGCCTTCCCTCGAATTGTTTACAGAAGCTCCGATCACCTCTCTGGCTCCGTATCCACGCACTCTTGTCATAACCCTCTTCAATGACAATCCTGTGCAGATGTAGTCTTCCATGCAGAGAACAGTTTTTCCAGAGCTGGACCTTCTTATAGCGCTTTCATGTTCCTTAACAATCCTGGGCTGGTCGTCCCCTCTTCTATAAGACCTTCTGATAAAGCCAAGTTCTTTGCCTAAAATACCAGCCAAAGGCATAGCTATTTCGCTGGATCCGCAAGCGCAGCCTACTATGTAATCAGGCACGGCAAGGCTTCTATCTAAACACTTGTCCAGAAAAGTTTCAATGAAAGTTTTTATGTCTTTTGGATATATCTGATTCTGGTCAACGTTCCTGAATTTTTTGGTGTATTTAATTTCTCCAGCGCCTTCTGTTGCTGGCCTTAGGGATTTAATAGATTCCCTAAAGTAATCGAGATCCGGCTTTCCAGAATAGTACCCAGAAAGAAAAGCTGTGCCAATGTTTATAATGCCATCCAAAATTGACAATGCCTTTTCCCTGTCAAAGCCCTTGCCACCGGCTATTAGCGCATCTAACATGGGTTGGAATCCAAAGTATATCGCGCTTCTGGCAAGATCTGGGTTATCTAAAGATTCTGATATTTCAAGCCATTCCAGAAAACTCTCAGCTTTGAAATCTCCGTGCGTGAATCTTTTTGTCCCATCCAGAGAGAAACTGCCAAGTTGCCTCCTTTTCTTTTCCAATTCATCTGTGCCCATATTTGAAGTAACCATAACATATTCTTTGGGCAAATTTTAAATAACCTATTGGCCAAATTGCAGGGTCTTATAAGCCAAATTAACAGATATTATACTTATGCCAAAAGAGGAGATAACATCTCTCGATTTGCGTTTTCTTGCAAGGGAACTGAGGAAGATTTTGTTAGGCGGCTCTATCCAGAAAATATACGAATACGGGACAAGTGAAAATTACCAGTTCCTTTTTGAGATATACAAAAAGACAGAGTCCGCCGACTCAAAGGAGACAAACCACTGGCTCTATTTTGACAAGAAAAAGATTTACCTAACAGACTACAAAAAGACTGTCCCGCAAACCCCGCCAAGTTTCTGCATGTTCTTAAGGAAATATCTGATGAGCAAAAGGGTTGTTGACATAACCCAATACAAATTTGACAGGATCCTTGAAATAAAAACAAGAGAAAACATCCTGATAATAGAATTGTTTTCTGACGGCAATGTAATCCTGACAGACAACTCTTACAACATTATAATGCCACTGATTATCCAAAAATGGAAGGACAGGGAAATAAAGCCTAAAATAAGATACCAGTACCCGCCGGGAAACATGAACCCATTCTCAACTGATTTGGACACATTTAGAAAAACCCTTTCAAAAGAAGACAGAGTGCTTGAAGCTGCACTTGCGGCAAATTTTGGCTTTGGAAAAGAATATGCGCAGGAATTATGCCTCATGGTAAAAATAGACGGAAAGAAGCTGTCAAAAGACCTTAATGTTGAACAGGTAGTTGGTTTATACGGAATGATTGAGGGGCTGGACAAAAAGCCAGTGAGCCCGACTGTTTACACAGACTCTGCATATATATTCCCTCTTCAGAGCACACCAAACAGGAAACCTGTAAAAGAGAACTTGCAAACAATTTCCAAAGCATTCGATGAACACTTCTCGCAGAAAGACATGGCTTTGGCTGCGCAACAAATAAAAAAATCAGAGGAAAGAAAAGAAAAGAAAATAGAGCATGTGATACAGCAGCAAAAGCACGCAGAACAAAACCTGACAAAACAGGCATCAGAATCAAGGTCAGTTGCAGACCTTATATACGCCAATTACACTCTTATAAATTCTGTTCTGTCTGGAATAAAAAAAGCGCTTAAGTCTGGAAAGAAATGGCCTGAAATAAAGCAGCTTGTTGAGAAAGAGGATACTCCAGAATCACATTCTGTCAAAGAGATCAGGGAGCATGAGGGTATAATCCTATTGAGTGTTTCAGGGATGGACATCGAAATTGACATAAACAAGACAATTGAACAGAACGCAGAAGATTATTATAATGAGTCGAAAAAATCGAAAAGGAAGCTGGAGGGCGTGAAAACCGCTCTGGAACATAAGTTAGAACTTGAAAAAAAACTGGCTGCTCAGAAAACTGAAGATACAGAAGTTGTTCCGGGACTGAGAAAAGAGCGAAAGAAGTGGTATGAAAAATTCAAGTGGTTTATGTCGTCTGCAGGGATGCTTGTTATTGCTGGAAGGGATGCGACACAGAACGAGAATATAGTAAAAAAACATGCTGAACAAAATGATTTCCTTTTCCATGCAGACATTGCAGGCGCAGCTTTTGTGCTTGTAAAATCTGATGGAAAGCCTATAGATGAGGTGACTATGAAAGAGGCTGCAGAATTCTCAGCATCTAATTCAAAGGCATGGACAAGGGGAATAGGGAATGTTGATGTGTACGCCTTTAGGCCAGAACAGGCTACAAAACCAGAAGGTTCGTTAGGGAAAGGTTCCTTTGTAATAGGCGGCCAGAGGATCTGGTTCAGGGACATGCCGCTTAAACTGTCTATTGGGATAAAAATAGAAAGGGAAAAAAATATAGCAAAAACGATTTCAGGCCCTGTGATGGCTGTGAGGAAACATTCAAACTACTTTGTGACTGTCCATCCGGGGGCAAATGATTCCTTAGGTTTGGCAAGGGAAATAAAAAACAAGATCATGCTCAAGTCAAGGCCAGAGGACAGGTACTTTATTGACAGGATACCCATTGGGGACATACAAATCCATATACCGTCTGGGCGCGGGGATATTGTGGAGTAGCATGAATTTATAAGCAGATTTACTAATATAAAATCATGGATACTAAACCAACGGCAGCTTATAATCCAAAAACAGTAAAAATCAGGAGTGGTGAAAATTATCTTAATTCTGCAAAAAGGGCTTTTGAAAGGAGTAAATATAGATTAGCAGAAAACCTTTTATTAAAGGCTGATCTTTCTTACCAAGGTTATGGAAATAAAGCTGGTTCCGAAAAAACAGATTTTCTAAAAATCGCTATTGACTTGTTAAAAAGTTCAAAAAACTCCAGTAAACTTGGTGACTATAAGGGCGCTCAACAGGATCTTGATATGGCACTAAAAAAGTTCCAGGCAGCAGGATATGGATACGGCGAATCTTTTGTAAAAGAAGAAATTACACATGTGAAATCATTGGCTGCTAATCAAAGCCAGAGGATCAGGGAAAGCGTTAGAGAAAGGCTTGAAAAATTAAGCGAGTAAGTTTTTATGGATTACAAAAAAAACACAACTGGGGAAAAAATTAAAGAAGATAAGGAGTTCTATAGGCGTGAAGGCAGTAAAGACCTCAAATCATTGAGAAGAGTTTTGGAAAAAGAAGGAAAAGGGGGTCTATCCAATCTAGAATTGGAAGCAGCTTATAATCAAAAATTAGAAATAAATAAGAGAAAACATGAATTCAAGAAATGGTACGAATTTATAACAGAAGGAAAATACAGAAAAGGCGGTATGGAAGCAGATGAACTTTTTCCTCGATTAATTGCAGAATATCAAAAGGAAATGGCTAAACTCAAATCGCCTAGCACATCTTTGCTTGAATTTGCTAAAAGCAGGGCTAAAAATTTGTATAAACAAACTGTTGCTGAGAAAGAGAGATCTGCAAAATTGCTCGGGAAGTTGACTAGAGCTGAAGAGGCATTACGTGATCGTCGTTTTCCAACAGACCAAAAAGAACTGGGACGACTGGCAAGAGAATCGGGTTATTCAACTCAAACAGGTAACAAAGAAGGTATTAAAGTTGTAACACAATACGGCGAATTTGTAACAACAATACCAAATAACCCAACAAGGTACACAGCAGAGAATATTGTCAAATCCTTAGCAGGAGGAAAGCCCAGCAGATTAGCAGATTCCAGAAAGCCGCCTGAAAAGCCAAAGAAAAGGAAATAGCCTATTCTGGTGTTAAACCCTTTAAATAGGTTCCTGTATTTGTAGCCTGATCTACCAAATCAAGATATCCTTTATGTCTCTCAGGAAATATTTCTCCAGCTTTATCTAAGAAGTCTGTATCTGTCGGACAAGGACCCAAAAATCTGACGTCCTCCCCGCGAGTTCTCAAAGCATGCAGTAAATCCTGAAACAAACCTCTTCTATATGTGTCTATTTCTTCCAGTAAATATTCTAATTCTCCATTTGTCCTGCGGATTTCCATATTTGTCTCGCCTGCAAGTCTAAAATCAACATCATGTTCTGGAAATAATATGTGTCCAGTTCTAGCTACAGACTTATGTCCATTTACATCAAATCTCTGCAAAGCATATTCTGGCAATACAGTTTCAGGGTCAAAATTACGCGATTGATAATTCATAAATTTAATATAAAACAAAAGCTTTAAATGCTTTTCCGTGTTCTTAACTGATTTTGCTGATATAAGCAGAAAATGTTACACTACCTATACTCGGCGATAATAATACATGTCACGGTTTCGCAAAAATGCCAGTGTCTCATCTCTGGCTTTTAGCAAACCAATATATTCTCTGTAAACTTCTGGCAGTGTTTGGCTGCCTAATTCAATAAGCCTCTCGGGATCTGCCATTGCTTTTATGTCAGGTTTAGCTGCCTTTAACCCCTCTTTCAACAATCCACGCCTATAGAAATCTAATTTTGCCTGCATTTGATTCAGGCCTGCCAACCTCAAATCCCTTTCCCGACCCGTTGAACCCGAAAATCCACAATATTCAATCGCTATTGGATAATTCATAAGAATAATAAGGAGAAAGATTTTTAAGCTTATTTTTTCATTTTTTTACAGCTTCGAGGCCTTTTCTCATGTTAGCGGCCCTTTTTGAATATTTCCGCGCCTCTAAGATTCTAGGCAACATTTTAAGCCTTTTTATCTTTCTTTCAGAATACCTGACCATTTCCTGGTCGCCTTTGATGGTATAATATCCCTTAGCTCTTTTTAAAAGTTCCAATGCGCGATCATGCCTGACAGGATCTTCTTTATCCTGAAGTATTTTTTGCGCCTGTAAAGTGTATTCCCGGCCTAAATCGATTCCACTTTTGTTTATATTGCGTCTTGCTATTTCAAGCGTTCTTTTAACACCATCAGCTGACTCGCTGTCGCCGGCTTTTCTATAAAGCCCCTCTGCCTTTAATAAATGTTCAATGGCATGATATCCGATTTCATTCCCAGCCTTTTTGGCAAAGTCTCCGGCCGCCTTTAACTGCATTCTCGTAATCTTGAGCTCTAATTCTTCTGCCAACCTTTCCTGGCCTGCTTTTCTGTAACATTCTGCAGCTTTTGAAAAACTATCGGCGGTTTTGTCAACATCCTGATTTTGGGCTGTCCTGATATAATTTTGGGCTTCAATTATGCCTATTGCCCTGTCAAGTTTTTTTAATCTGCCTCTAACTATCCTATACTGTTCTGTATTCCCTGTTACTGAAAATAAACTTGCGGCATTTGAAAAACATTCCCTGGATTGGACATATCTGTGTGACTTCAGGAAAGCCTGCCCTTCTTGCAGATAAGCTGCCGCTTCAGCAGTCCTTTGTTTATACAGGGCTTCTTTTTTTTGTCTCAGCCTTTCATGCAAATTGCCTGCGGGATCAGTGGGCATACATTATGTATATTTCCCCAGCGCCGCTTAAATAGAAGTAGTTGACTTAGATTCTATTTCACTCCTTAATAGCCTTTATTATCTCTTTTAGTTTTTCCTTATTTTCTTCAGCTATAGTCCCTGTAACAATAATGTCAGCGCCTGCCTTAATCTTCTCTTTTGCTGTTTCAGCGTCCCTTATCCCGCCGCCTACAATAAGCCACATGTCAGGCCCTATCGACTGTTTTACAGCGCTGACCATTTCAGCAGGAACAGATAATTTTGCTCCTGAACCGCCTTCAAGATAAGCAAGTTTCATCCCAAAATATTTGGCTGCGAGGGAATAAGCAACTGCTATTTCAGGCTTGTCGCGTGGTATAGCTTTAACATCGCCAACCCATGCAACTGCTGGATTGTTTCCTGATTCAACTATCATATATGCTGTGGATAAGGGTTCTAAGCCAAACTTTTTTACATATATAGCGCCCTTGGCCTGTTCATCGATAAGGAATTGCGGCGATCTTGAATTAAGGAGTGACATGAAGAAAATAGCATCTGCCTTTTCAGAAATTTGCTGGGCTGAGCTGGGGAAAAGTATCACAGGGAGTTTGCACGATTTTTTTATTTCAGATATTGTCTTCTCCAGTTTCTCACCAAAGGCATCCCCCCAGCTCCCGCCAATCATTATTGCGTCTGACCCAAAACCTTCAACTGCTTTTGCCAGCTCTCCGGCAGCCTCAGGTTCCTGTTTGTCCGGATCTATCAGGGTAAAGTGAAGCGGGCCTTTTAATCTTTTGGTTTTTATATACTCAAGCGTAGACATATCAGTAGAATTAGGGTTGGGTATTTAAATCTTACAACGCATCTAAATTTCATCTATAATTCTGGAGTTTAGAATGGTATTGCAATTAAGAGTAAGCGGGAATAGAGACTCAAAGCCAAGTTTTAATGAACTAGTAGAAAAAGGAGCAGAAAGCTTGGCCTCCTTGAAGAAAGCCGAATTTTCAACTAAAGTGGAGCTTAGTAGAGAATCGGAGGATATCTTCGATTTGAGGTTCCATGGTTATCCAGACAAGGCCTGCTTTTCTCCCGAATGGTCAGTTTTCAATCATAGGGATGCAGATCTTAGATTAGGATTGGATAGAGAGAGAGGCTATTTTATTTTTTTACAGAATCCTCATGGTATACATATAGCTTCAGAGTATCTCAAACTACCGGAAGATGTAGATCTGGGGTGTGTAATGGAGATACTGAGATCCGATGATCTGGTAGCAATATCTCAAATTGGAAGCCTAAATGTGAAAAGGCTGGTTTCTAAAAAGGGGTCTTTAGTAATTTCTCCGTTACCTTATTTTGAACTAAGAGAAATAGTCGAGTTATTAGGTAAAACTTATGCATCAACTTCGGTGCATCTGACACAATTAAGAGCTCCAAGAAAAAGAAAGAGTAGGTATCCAAGGGATTTTATTGAAGATTTTATAGATAAAGAAAGGGCCAGAGAGTCTAGTTTTAAATGGGTATCAAGAAGAAACAGAAGGAAAAAGAACAGAGTTGCTTTTGGCATTGCGTTGCCTAACGCAGTTTATAGAACTAGAGGATCAGGCAGCCTTCCGCGATATTGCGACCATACATATGCAGCAAATGTCTTGGGTGTATTCCCTTCTGTTGCCTTGCGATCGATGAGGAGACAGGGGGTTCCATGTAAAGATAATCTATTTGTTAAAGAGAATGTTGACATGTGGTTGGAGGCTATAAAAAATGAATCGGAGGATGGTGAAAATTATTTATCTTTCGGAATGGTCGGATACGCTTTAAATGGTGAGAAATTGTCAGGTTTGTTCGATGGATATTGCAGACCATTAACAAAGAGAGGGACCAAAAAACTAATCTTTTTTGATGCTGTGAAAAGGAACTTTGAGAAAGATAAAGCAGAGGAGATTCTTCTCAGAGCAGGATTTGTAAAAAGGTATGAGTCTGAGAAGGATAAAAAACCTGCGGATTATAAAGAAAGTGGTCGTATATTTGATCCATCTAAAACTTATAAAATAAAAGAAATTCCTAGCCTTGGGAAAGGTATTGATAAAGAATATGTTGATGTTATTAGAAATTTAAGGCATTCTAATGTAATAGAGGGGATGCAGCTTGTAGAAGTTTTTATTGGACTACGGGATACGGAAGCTTTACATTCATTGGGTTATCAAGGCCATATCCCAGATATAAAAAAACAATTAGAAAGGGAAAGGCATAGATGAGATTATATTATAGAAACACTTTTACTTATCTCTATTATACTTTTTCTATCCAGCCTTTTCTCATCCAAAACCGTATACCTCTTCCTCACATCTTTTGCTTTCAGAACTGCTTCAATAAAAATATCTTGGGATACTCCTATTTGGCTTAGTTTTATCGGGGCGCCGAGATTTTCTAAAACTGTTTTAATTTTCATCCAATCCTGTCCTTGCAAGTAAGAGAAGAAAATCGATCCTATTCCAACCTGTTCGCCATGCAAACCAAATTTGCCTAGCTTGTCAAGGGCATGGGAAAACATGTGCTCTGCTCCAGAGGCTGGCCTGGAAGATCCGTGGAGTGTCATGGAGAAGCCAGAGAATATCAGACCCCAAATAAGGTTTCTTATACCGCTTTCAGACATTTTTTTAATTTCTTCCTGACTGTTTGAGACCAGTTCAGCTGCGCTTAAAGCGAGCAAGGCGATTGGCTCAGAATACTTCTCTCCATTTTTTAAGGAAGCCAATTTCCAGTCAAATACAGAACAGTAATTTGAAATAAGGTCAGCTGAGCCAGATGCTATAATCCTGTAAGGCGATTTGGAAATTATTTCTATATCAGCAATTATTCCGCTGGGTCCGGTCGCAGGGAATGATCTGTATTCGCCATTTTCCCAAATGGAGGCATTCATAGAGGCTATCCCGTCATGCGAGCAGGATGTTGGGAACGAGATAAACGGGATTTTTTTGTTGTGCGCAGCTAACTTACCAACATCTATAACTTTGCCCCCTCCGAAAGAGATTATGCAATCAGATTTTATTTCTTCAACCCTTTTTACTTCGCCCATTGTAGAATCTTTTATCACTATGATAGGAGAATTCAATTCCGAAGCTATCTTTTCTGCGCCTAAGTTCTTAGTTATCTCATCGGCAACCACTAAAAATTCCTTTCCAAAATCAGAGCAGAACGCTTTTACACTGTCTATCGCCCCATTTTCCACTAGGACTTTTTTGGGCAGCTTTGGTATGTAATTATCCATAACTTAAAATGGCTCCTAAGTTTATAAATCTGGCATTATCCCTAAAGGATATTAGGGGGTGATTTCCTTTACAGATTAGAAATCACTTTCATCCCTGCCAGCCAAAACCGCTATCCACCAGAATAATATTTATAAAGCCATAAACGAATAAGTTATAACTCAAACTGCAATGCAGTTTACCGGAGGTAAATAAACTATGGGTAAAAGAACGCCAAAAAAATATTATGCTCTTAGAAAAGGCAGCAAAGAAGATGCTGTCTTTACAGGAAGATCTCCAAGGCAAGCGGCTCTTAAAGCAGCAGCCAGGGGAGAATCAAACATAGTTCTAAGGGAAAGAGGCAGAAGAAACCAAGACGGAACCTACACACTCCACAAATTCAAAGGTTCTAGGAAAAAGGAAAAAGCTCCAGAAGACAGGCCAGAATGGCTTCCAGCACAGATATGGAGAGCTTCTGTCAGAAAACAAGGTATACAAAGAGTTGATGAAGTTTAATAAACTCTTTTTATTTTTCTTTATATTTTATTTTTATTATATCAGAATGCTCCCAAAAAATAAAGTGAATATGATTGTCAATAAAAACACTGGGGCAAACCTTATCCCTTCTTTTATCCAAACATAACCGCCTCTGCTTTTTAGTTTACTCACTTCTTTTTGCGTCAAGCCTCTCCATCTTTTTGATAAGATGACGTCTCCAATTCTAAGCTTGCTTACATGTATTTTTCTTTTAAAGACATCAGATTCTATAATTTTTGCGTATTCTAAATACAAAATGCAAAAAATTATAAGTGCAGGGAAGATGATTATGAGATAGGCGCTATTCAGCGCAATTCCTGTTAAGGACAAAAAACCTAACAGTATAAAATACAGGGAAAAGAATATTGCGCAGAGGGAAAACTTGGCTTTAGATTGCCGTTTAATCCTTTTCGAGAATGCGCTTCTTACTTTGGGTTTTGTGATGCCCAAAATTATCGAGTAAATAACCAAATAAAAGAAGGAAATTACAAAAAAGTTTAGCAGGGCACTCAAATAAGACGGCACAAAGAGTTTTGATGCTTGGAAATACCCGCTTGGGAAAAGAAAGCCTAACACCCCAAGAAGCCATGCATCACCGTCGCCCCATTGTTTGGCAAAATACATGCCTAAGCCTATGCCTAAGAACACGAGGCCTATTAAAACCGAATTTATCAAACCTGTAAAATCAGAGAGATAAAAGCCAAAAACCACTCTTGTAATCAGGATTAATGCTATCATCCCATATGGTATGAGATCAGGAAATTCTGTATATTTGAGATCCAGATAGCCGGCTAGGCTGAAACCGCTTATTCCAATCAGTAAAATAATAATGTCTAACATCGATTAATATTATACATTCTCAATTAAATGTTAAAGAAGGTGGAAAGGAAATCACTTTCATCCCTCGTGGGGGAATGGTCCAACTTGGTAAGATTCCGGCTTCGGGTAAACTCTAGAAAAAGCCGGCGACCTGGGTTCAAATCCCAGTTCCCTCATAGAAAATCAGAAATTCATTTGAAACTAAGCTTGCTCTTTTAAACTTTTTAAATAGGGGCGCATATTATATAGTTATGCTTAAACAACTCCTTTCTCTAACAGTTTTTTTGCTGATTTCTGTTCAGTTGGCCACTTTAATTTTTGCACAGGAAGTTGTAACAGCAAACCTTTCGTCTAAGGATGTTGTTGTTGGGATCGGTAATATTAGTGTTATAAACTTTACAATCAATAACCCAACTAATGCGAGTTTAATATTCTCAGCATCTATTTTTGGCGATTATCCAAAAGTAATAGTTGTAGAAAACAACTTTGTCGTTCCAGGAAATTCCAGCGCTGTTAAACCGATTACTTTTAACCCTAAAGAAGATATAGGGAGGTTTTCTCTAACCCTTTATTTAGAATCCAGTAAAAATGGCAAAAATCTTTCTATGCCGATAAACCTTTGGGTACAACATCCAGACAAGTACATAATGAAAAATTTCGAATCTGCGGTTAAAAATAATCTGGTTGCAGGAAAAATAACTGTTAAGCCCCACGACAAGCTTAAGACAGATTTTGTTTTTGATATACTGGATATAAATGGTAAGGTTATCAAATCAACTGAATTATCGCAGGAAATAGAAAAAGAGGAGACCATCGAAAATTCTATAGATGTTTCAGACCTTTCTACAGGAAAATATTCTTTAAAAGTGTCTATAAAAGGCACAGATCTCTCAAGATCCTCTGATTTCGATATAGGATTATCAAGAAGCATTAAACAGGATAGGAAAGTGGCGGAAGGGATACTCTATGATGAGATAGAGATACTTCTCTATAACTATGGCAATCTGGCAGAAAATGGGTATAAGGTTTACGAGGAAATACCTAAAGGCAGTTTTGTAACACTTTTAACTAGTTCCAGTGATGTGATAAAATCTGAGAAAAGTGTAAAATATGAGTTTACAATAGACAGCATAAGGCCAGGTGAAGTTGCATCTATAAAATATCGAATAGAAAAATGGCAAAACTTATTGATATATTTAGTTGGAATTGTTGTTGTAATTGCCGTTCTAATATCACTGCTTTTCCTGAATACTAAGCCAAAAATAAGGAAAGGTTTTTCTAAAGCAAGTAAAGGTCAGTATTCTATTGTTCTCGAAGTCAAAAATAACGGGCTTTCTGAGATGAAGGACGTTGTAGTGAGAGATTTCCTGCAGCCTGCAGTTAAAATAAAATCTGCTGATTTTGGCGGATTATCGCCTAATATAAGGTCATCGCAAATAGGCACTGAATTATTATGGAAACTTGGCAACCTTAAGAGGGGGGAGATCAGGATATTATCTTATAGCATTGAAAACCTAAGCGCAGAAAGCCTGAAACTTTCAACTGCAACAATAAATTATACAACAGGCAGAAAAAACAGGGGAGTAGTAAGGTCAAATGAGCTTACTTTACAGTGATTTTATATTTACCTGCTAATTCTTACTTATTTATAAACAAAAAGAAACATATTTAACATCCCGGGGTAGCTCAGCACTTCTTTCTTTTAAAAAAAGAAAGAGCTGCACTAGAAAGAAAAGTGAGCAATGGCAGAGCGATCGACTGTAGGGGTTTGCAGGTGAATATTTGTGTTCATCTGTATTTCTCAAAAGTAATCGCTTTGAGTTCCAAACTATCAGAAATCGATAGGCCGTGAGTTCAACTCTCACCCCTGGGACAAAAGCCGCATAGTTAGACTCTCATCCATACTTAAATTGTTGAGAGAATGACGAGCTATGTTAGACAAACATATTATAGTTTATAGAGAAGAAATACAAAGCTGCTCTGGAAAACATAAGAGCTAGCGATTTAACAGAAAGAAACAAGCAACTTGTTCTGGAATCTGCAATATGAAATCCCGAAGTTCTAAAGTCTATTGAGGAGGCCTTAAGGAAGATGAGTAATTTAAGTCTTATGGAAGCCTAATATATTATATGAGCCTTGAACGTTTTATCAAAGTCTATGCAAGCCTGCCCCTAGCCGAACGCAGCAACATGGTTGTTGTAATAGACGACCAGCCAATAAGTTGGATTATGGCGCATAGGGAGATAAAAAACAATACAGGACTAGGGAAAAGGATTCAAGAGAAATTAATAAACAAGGGGATAATATGATTGGAGAGGATGATTGGAAGCTTGCTGAAGTTCGTATAGAGGCTATGCCTGCCAACCTCAAATTATCTTTGGGCAATTATGGCAGCCTAAGCAAAACAGACCTTCTGCAGCATCTGGCAAAGAGGGATGACATAGGTAAAATAATTGTCGAAAGCCAGCTGGAATACCTGAAGTATTGTAAAAAGGAAATAGAGAAAAATGGAAAATAAATCGGCAGTCATAACAAGGCCTAATTACGATGATACCACATCATATCTGCATTCATGGGCTTCTAAGGTGATATTGGCAGCAGAAAAGGATAACATTGACATTGTTGACCTTGAGGGAGAAAAAGCCAATAGGGAGTCGTTTGAAAGCGTTTTAAAAAAGAAAAATCCTGATTTGGTTTTTTTAAATGGCCACGGTTCACCAGATGCTGTTTGCGGTCAAGATGATAAAGTGGTTGTGCAAGCTGACCTGAATGAGAAAATTCTGGCTAAAAGGCTTATTTATGCAGTGTCCTGTGACTCCGCACAAATATTAGGGAAAGAAGCTGTCAGAAATGGGGCAAAAGTGTATATAGGATACAATAAGCCTTTTGCTTTTCTCGCAGACAGGAACAGTGGGACTACCCCACTCAAAGATAAAAAAGCCCAGCCTTTCCTTGATTCTTCAAACAGAGTAGCCCTTGATATGATAAGGGGCAGGACAGCTGGAGAGGCTTTCAATAAATCACAGGCCGAATTTGAAAGATGCATAGAGTATTATAGCACAAGCACCGAACCGGATGCTGCCGAAATTATCAGGTGGCTGATTTGGGACAAGATGGCACAGACATTAATTGGAGATAAAGAAGCTATAATAGTCTGAAACAAGTTACATTTCAAGTCATTCTATTAATTTGTCTACATTCCTTTGATGCTTGCTTCTAAGTCCAGATAAATTTATTAATCAGCTTGTAGATATTATAATATAAATTTGAGATTTCTACTTTGCCGTTGTTTTCTCACCCCTGGGACTATTTTATTCTTTAGATTCTAAAATAGAGCTAATCCTGTCCCTGAATTCTTCTGCGTTTTTTTGTATCTTATCCAATTCAGAACCTGTCAGCAGATTTTTTTTGCCATGTTCTATTTCCCTATAGGTTTGTATGGTTTCCTTAACCCACTCAATATATCTCTTTTCAAGGCCTTTAGGCAAAAGATGCTTTTCTAGATATTTGGGGACTTTTTTGAGGGCAGGGACAAAATCTGCGTACTCCAATAAAGCCGCCTGGCTGCTCTCGACTATAAGAAGTACGCTATTATTCAGCACATCAAATTTTATAGAATTTACTTTCTTAAAATGTTCAGATACCTTTAGAAACTTCATGAGAAAGCTTTGTTTAGTTCCAGATATTTTGCCTGTTTCTATCATTTTCTTAATTGGGTCGATAAAAGAGTTGGGGTCGTATAGTATTTCTGATCGATTTATATTTTCATAGAAATAAAGGTTCCCCTCGAAAATATTTTCAAAATACAGTTTTAGCAAATTGACCCTGATCTTATATCCTTTTAATCTGGCCGATGCCGCTTTTGCTATTTCTTTTTGTTTTTTATTCACAAGGAAATTGATTTCTTTGTCTGCTATCCATATGGATTTTATTGCCCCCCGATACTTCAGTAAAAGCGATTTGAGTTGTTTTTCCATACTATGACTCCTTATAATTCACTATGTTTTCTTCAAGCTCATTTACAAAAGCCCTTATCTTCTCTTGATAATGGTCTACGTTTTCTGCGCTAAACTCTGAAAGGACGCCTTTGTTTACCTTTTCCATGAGATCCACTATATCAATGAAATAGTCCAATGTCTGTATTTTGTATTTCTGTAACCCAATTACCATTTTTTTAGGGTCAAAACTAATAGTGCCTTTGGATATTAAAAAAATCTGGGCAGCTTCTACAGATGCCAAGAAAAGTTCAGCTAAGGCATCCAATAAAATCTCCCTATTCCTTATAGTATAAGAAAATGTCCTGTCTACCAGCCTTTCGACCTTTTCAGGCCTATTGTAAACATGATGTTTTTGAACTATGCTGGAAATCAGCTTCAAATAACCTGTATCATCATAAATAGTGTAGGGTTTATCGAGGCTCGAGATAACCCATGGCTCGCCTTCTCTAACAAGGCTCCACCAATCTGTTAAACCCATCAGATCCTGAAAAGATATGTTTAATTTAATCTTTTTTGCTGATTCCTTCATTTCCTTCATTTCTGCTCTTATTTCTTCGGAGACCTTCTCAGAATTGCTTTTAGTGTCATCATAGATGACCATTATATCGATATCGCTTGTTTTTTTGGCTTCGTTCCTTGCCACAGAACCAAATATGTAAACTATTTTCAGGAAGGGCTTGTATTTTTTAATTGGTTTTAGCAATTTTTTTGTTCTGGTTATTAGGTGGGCGATTCTCATAAAATGTTATAAACAATACAATTAATTATCAGAAGTAGTTTAAATTGAAAATATGCTTGTCTTTTCTGGCATGTATATCATCTCTATATCAAACACTTTTTCATTTTCTGTCAAATAAATAGGTTTTTCTTCTGAGAATCCATTGTATGTAACCTTTATTTCATGCCAACCTTCTGCCACTTCCGGCGCTGTTAAAGTCCCGTTCTTATCTGTTAAGCCTTTGCTATGATCGTCAATTTCAATTGATGCGTTTTGGATCAGCCCACCGAGATAAATATCTATCACCTTAATAGTCAATGGAAATTTTCTTTCTACCCTATACTTTAGCGTGTTTTCTTTTTTATCAACATAAGTGATTTCTTTTTTTATGAATCCCGAGCCCTCTAATGTAAAATAATGTGTTCCTGGAAAGTCTTCGAATATGAGTATTCCGTTAGAATCTGTAACGCCTTTGAGCGATTCGTCACAATAAACAGACACATTGGATAAGCTATCAGATAAGAAAGAACTTACAGAAATGACTATTGGTATTTTCTGGACAGGGGGAGTTGGCAGCAGAGTTGGGGAAGATATAACCCGGGATTCTGCTGTTACATCCACACTATCGATAGCTGCAAAATAGCCAGTGTATGATAGGATCATTCCAGCTGAAGCCAGACTTCCTATAATTATGAGCATTCCTGCTAGAGTCTCTGGTCTCATCCGATTATTTGAACTAATAGTATATAAGAGTTACTTATTAATAGTAAAAATAAAAGAGGCTATTAAATAGTTATTTCTAAAAAAGAAGGTTATTTTAGGCTGTTTTTACCTTTTCAAGCCTTTCTCTTAGGTTTTTTAGTCCTTCTGCCTATCAAACCCTAAGCCATATGATCACATTTTATTAAAAAGCAATTTATGCGTAAGGGATCCAAAATCCAGTTTTTTATACTTTATTTTTTCTATTGGCAGCAAGAGAGAATGTGGATTTTCTGAAATATATCCCTTATCCCTGTACAGGCTTATCATTTCATTATACAAAGCAATAAATTCTGTATAGTTTCTAGGGACTATTATCCCTGCAGATTCTATGTTTCCGCTGACTTTAAAGACATGCCCTGCTGCCTTCATTATATTTTTCATTTCTTCCTTCCTGGTTTCCATTGAACTCTTGGGATTAAATTGTGTATGGATGAAAACCATTAACTCACATCCAAGATTTTCAAGTGTAGGCAGATTTATTTTTTGTATTAGTTTCCTCTCAATGAGGCTACTGCTCACTTTGCTGACAGTCGACCTTGTTTTCCCTGTTAATTTTGAAAGTTCTACAATGTTGGCTTCTGGGTTATTCACAATTGCGTTTAAAATGTTTTTTTCTACATTTGTTAAATCAGCTGATTTGCATGTTCCATTGAAAATATAGTTATTATAATCTGCCTCTTCGATTTCTATGCCTAATAGTTTTCCAAGGAGAGGGACGTAATTAAAAATAGAAGTTATGTTGCAGAGTTCCAGCGGATAAAGTATATTGTGGATGTCCTCTATAAAATCGTGCGTCTCGTAATCGATGTATATCTTATCCCTTACAGACCTTATATCGTAAAGATGCTCTGCAGCGAATATTTTTATAAACTCTGTATCTGTTGATCTGGCGAATATCAATTCTGGATGGTTATCATCATCGCCATAGCTAGGGGATTTTCTTCTCTCTTCTATCGGAGTTAGGGGATTATAGTTTCCATAAGTTATTTGCAAAAGCCTGCAACCTAGAGCAGGTAAGTTAGGGATCACTATACTGGAATAAAACCCATCTCTTTTTAACCTATTTCTTATAGCAGTTACAGTTGACCTTTTGACATCAATCATTTTAGAGACCTGGCTGTCGCTATAAAGCGGATGCTTTACAAGGTTGAAAAATACAAGCTTCTCTTTTCTGGTAAGTGAAGTCAGTCCCATATATGCATAAATGCTAAGAAGGTTGGAAATAGATTTCCTAACGAATTAATCCCTTTATACTTGGATGTAATCATAATTAATTAGTTATAGGCTAATTTTTTCAGAGTTGCCTGCATTAAAGCAGGCGTCTTAAACAATTATAATTTTTTTATTAATATTATAAACCCTCTATTAAAATAAATTCATTATAAGGTTATAAATCTGTTCAAATAATGGAAATTTTATAATTCTATAAATTCTATCTCAATATTTTCGTTGCTATGAAATTAACTTTTATATTTTAATAAATTCTTTAGAAGCCACTCACTATTTGTAAACAAAACTTTATCAAAATGATCATTATCAGATTTCTATACTCTAACATTCTTTAATAATCCTTTTTAAGTCACCAATCTTTTGTTTTAGTAGATACGATGATGATTTCTTTTTTCTTGAGTATTCTAAAGAAATATTAATGAAAAAAAAGCGCCTGAAAAATTCTGAACAGGTGATCTCAAGATACTTTTTCAGTTGCTTGGAATGTGTTATGATAGAAGAAAATACTGACGCAATACTCTGCCAACTTTGCAGAGAGCCCATCTGGAATTTCCTTTGCATTGATTGCCTTGGGAAGAACGTTGAAGAATGGTTGCCAAAAACTTTCACACCACAGTTCGTAAAGTTCCATACAAATATAAAAAACCATTTCCACACCATGATAGCTGACAACTTTGAACCGTGCCTGGATTGCAGGAAACTAAATGAAACGCCTTTATGCCCATATTGTTACACGCATGAAGTATATCACTGGATTTCTGCAACAAACCCTGACACAGCGCGACAATTCAGCAAAATCTTTTTCTTCTATCCGTTCGAAGGGTCTGAGTTCATCAAAAGCGACCAAGGACCTATAGAGAGGAATCTGAACGAAAAAGCTAATGTGGGTATGTGCGACACATGTGGAGAGTTTTCAGACACTCTGCAGCATTACGAAGGCGGATGGTTGTGCGATGTCTGCACTGACTAATAGGGAGATTGTGGCATCAAATAAAAGCACCCTGTGGGATCTTGCTAAATCTGATCTTAGGAAGGGAATAAATCCAGGTGAAGTCGGGCAGGAGTATAAAGTACTTGCAAGACTAGCGCCAAAAACAGGCAATGTGCAGACAGATATGCCTATAACAACAGAAGACTGCGAAATCCTGAAAAATTTCCTCCAGAACAGGCAGATGACTATAGGGGATCTCTTTACTGTAAACAATCTAAAAGGGTCTAAGATAGCAGCTTCCCTGGAAAAGTTAGTTGATTTTGGCTTGATTAAAAGGGACTGGGACAAAGAAGCGCAGATGCACACAGACGTGGTTTATTCCCTCACTCCTGAAGGCCACTATGTGGCAACGAAAAGGATATAAGCTTATTTTTAGATTATTTTTAATGGCCAAGCTAACTCGCGAAGGGAGAAGATACATAGATTTCCTTTGGAGGAATGGCGATTTTTTGCCTGATAAAACAATAGCCGATAGGATAGGAGCTCTCACAGGATACAAACCTAGTGTAAGCGAAATTTCTGCTTATAGACTTACTAAGGATGAACCCCTATTGCGGCCTGGGGAGAGGTTAGGTTGTATTGGCAACGTTTTTTATTATGGAAGAAGGGTTTTCAAATACCTTTTTGGCAGAGAAGACGTCAGAGGGAAAGATAGGTTCCTTAGAATGGCAGATGAAGGCCATGCAGAAGAAGAGTACTAATAAGCTTTTGCAAAATAAGCTTTTCTCTCTGCCTTTTGGCCGCAATAAACGCATTTCCCGGCAATCTTTTTTTGGTCAAAAGGTATAACCCTTGAAGTTGCGGTAGTTTCTTCTTTTATTTTTTCCTCGCATCCCTTCCCTTCACACCAGAGGGCTAGAACCATCTTTTTGTTTGAAACTTGTTTCTTGAAATCCTCTCTTGTTTTTACCTCTTTAATCAAAGAATCGACCTCCTTCTTTGCTCTTTCAAGAAGGTTTTTTTGCATATCTTCGAGAGTCTTGTATATAGAATCTAGATCGTCAAACTTAACTGCTTTTTTCTCTCCAGTGTCTCTCCTTACCAGAGTCATCTGATCTTTTTGCAAATCTTTTGGGCCTATTTCAACCCTTAAAGGCACACCCTTCAATTCCCATTCATTAAATTTCCATCCCGGAGTGTATTCTTCCCTGTCATCTAAATGGATTTCTACCCCTTCCTTTTGTAGCGCTTCTTTTACTTCATTAGATTTTTTTAGGACTTCTTTTTTTGTGTCCTCAAAAATTATAGGCACAATAACTACCTGAATCGGAGCTATTTCAGGGGGCAAAACCAAGCCTTTATCGTCCCCGTGGATCATTATTATTGCTCCGAGAAGCCTTGTGCTCACTCCCCAAGAGGTTGTGTGCGCAAATTTTTCTTTCTCGTCCTTATCTAGAAATTTAATGTTATATGGTTTGGAAAAGTGCTGGCCTAAATAATGTGATGTTCCCATTTGGAGGGCCCTGCCATCTGGCATCAACCCTTCGATACAAGTAGTATACTCAGCCCCTGCAAATTTCTCTAGCTCAGATTTATTACCTGTCAAAACAGGAATAGCCAAGAGTTCGGATGCCATTTTTCTGTAGATTTCAAGCATCTGGAAGACTTCTCTGTCAGCATCTTCTTTTGTCGCATGCGCTGTGTGGCCTTCCTGCCACAGGAATTCCCTTGTCCTCAAAAAGAGCCTTGTAACCTTTGTTTCCCACCTGACAATATTGCACCATTGGTTTATGAGTAAAGGCAGATCTCTCCAGCTTCTTATCCACTTTGAAAAGGAGTCACATATTATTGTTTCTGATGTCGGCCTGAGCGCATATCTTTCTTCGTCATCTTTTTTCTTCTCTATCCACGCCACTTCTGGAACAAACCCTGAGAAATGCTCAGCTTCTTTCTTTAGCAGACTTTCAGGTATGAACATCGGGAAGTAGGCATTTTTGTGGCCGGTTTTCTTGAATTCTTTATTTAGGTATTCCTGTATTTTCTCCCATATTGCATAACCATACGGTTTGATGACCATGCAACCAGAGATTATTGAATAGTCTGCCAATCCAGACTGCTGGATAACCTCAGGGTACCATTCTGCAAGGTCGGTTTTTTTATTTTTTAATGCCATAGGTAATATATCATCTCTCAACTTTTTTAAGAATAACCTTTTTATTATTCCCTTTGAAAGCAATTTCGAAATTCATATCTAAAAATCAGAGTCATAATATAATTCTTTTCGAACTCGATATCTTTGTTAAAAATGGTTTTTTGTTTGGGAACTTTTTGACTGCATCTTCGTACACCGCCTTAACATTTTTCCCATATGAAACCACAGATTTATCTATTATAGCTACCCACTCATCAGCATAATTGCTGAGGTCTGCTTCAAGGAAATAATTAAAATTTTCTTCAATCGATCTCATATGTAAATAAGTTGTTTTCTCACATTTTTAAAGCTTTAAGGTGGAGTGTAACATTTTTCCAAACAAAAACGTCACTATTCAAACCTTATTTCTATCGCATCCCCGTCCTGAGGCACGTAATTCCTGAACTGGGTATTATCTTTCCCATTAACCGATAACTTAACTGAACCAGCTTTTCCAGTATTCGCGCAGACAGCCCCATTTTTCTTGCTATAAATCTCTGTCTCTGAGAATTTCTGAGCCGTGCTGTCGAAAAATCTGCCCATATTAGCATTTGCGCCTGTTTCATCTTGCTTCCCCGGGTGTATATGCACTAATCCATCGCCATGTGTATGAATTCCGAGATTTATTGATTCTGGCAAATCGGATTGCTTTTCAGCACATAAGTAAACACTATAATTAGCATGCCAGTGGTCGCCTACTAAAGGCCTGGTTACAACAGGAGTTGCTATTGCATTTCTTCCAGAACTATTTCCTTGTGAGAAAATATACCAACCGCCAATCACAATAAGGAGAAGAATAAGATACCTTAATTTGCCTCCGCCCTTTTTATTTGGTTTCGATTCAATGGATTCTTGAACCCTATCTATCTTACTTTCCTGATGTTTTATAAGCCTTTTCTGGTGTTTTGACAGGAATTTCTTCTCTTCATCTGAATTATTTTGCTCATTTCCCATAGATCTAGTATTTCCCTCAAAAGATATAAGCACCTAGTTACCCTTTAGGCGTCACAGAGACTATTCCCTGCAACTTCCAGGCCTCCCCTTTTATCTCCATGTTTCCGTCATAATCCATTTCTGCTTCAATAAACTTGCCGTTTCCGGGATCTGCAAAAGCAACTTTATATCTTCCACCAAACCCTTTTGTATCCAACGCAACGAGTTTTATTACATGGCGTATGCTGCCTTCCTCGCCCTCTATCCTGAACACACCCAGGATATTTCCCTTAGCCATTCCTGCCCCAATATCACCTACTGTTATGCTATCTGTTGCCAGAAAGGTTGCTTTTGTTCCCTTGACGTCAATAACAGAGGGTTTTAGGGTTTTGCGGAATTTGAATGTATAAGTAACTGTAAACTTCCCCTTTGCGTGCTCAGCCAGGTAATCAGCTAAACCAAAAACTATCTTCTCATCCTTTGTTCCGCCTACTCCGCTTGTTTCCATTCTTTTCGCAAGATCCCTTATCAGGCTTTCTGGATCCACTGTAACCAATCCAGGATATAGAGTCTGGTTCCAATAAATCAGATCCATCGCTCCAGATGTTGGCGCGCAGGTTGTGCTTTGAGGCTGGTTTAACGGTTTTACCTCTTTATGCGCTTTGTCATATTTTTTCAAGTCCTCTGCAGTCAGTTCATCCCTCTCCCCTTCAGACCCGCCTTTGCACCCTGTTGAAAATTCAGGGAGTTCTAAAACCGGCAAGGATTCTGTTGTATCAAAGCATATTTCTTGGATCTCGTTTTCAGTCAAAGCTTTTTCCTGTACTTCAGCGACTTTTCCAAACCCGCAGGATTCTGGGGAAGGGTCTGTTTTAGGTTCGCCGCAGACTGAAGTTGCAATATTAGCATGATAGTGCGCTGCCCCGCAATTGTCTTGAGGATTATTGGAAACCCTGAACTGGTCCTTAGTGTAATAAGAACCTTGGATAACCAGAGTTTCTGTGCCGATAGTTGAATCTTCAACAGGGTCTGTAACAAACTGGCTTACAGCGCCGGGATCCTGCGCAGTTGAGCAGCCAGAAATTGCCAAAACTAAACCTAATGCAAGAAAGAGAAAGACAGGGAGTTTCATCATATCTATTGTTTTCTAAAGTTTAAATCTTCTTTTGGCAATTAATCCTATTCCAAGATATGAAATGAGTTGATAGAGAAGACAGGGATGTGAACCCTCTGGATTTTTACAGGGAGAACTACAGAAGCCCAAATGGAGCGAAGTAAGGGGAGTGTAAATAATTTTGCATTTCCTGTCTCCATACTCTCCGGAGCTTAATCCAATCGAGCAATTGTGGAAATGGATTAAGCTTAATGTAACCTACCGGTTGCATTTAGATATGGACGATTTGAAGTGCGCTATAAGGAGGTTTGTTAAAGGATGTGATTTCTATGTGGACATGAATCGTTTCATGGATTAGATACTATAGTAATTTTACAAGCTTTATATATTTATCCCCTTTTTTATATAGATTATCGACATAACAAATTTTTTTAAATCCGTTTTTATAATAAAATCTTATAGCTTTTCTATTATCTGTCGTGACATGTGCATAGAGTTTCCTCTTATTTAATTTTATAGATTCCTTCTCTACGTATTCGAGGAGGGCTTTTCCAATACCGCTGTTTTGAAATTTCTTTTTCACCGAAATCACAAATAATTCTGCTTCATCTTTATTAAAAGCCAATTTTGCTATTCCGATTGGTAAAGGATTGCAGACCAAAAAGTACATGTCGCCTTTTAAAAGATAATTTTCAATGTTTTTTGGATTAAGAGGTCTGTTAGAACCATCGTTTTTTGTTATATCCACTATGGATTTTATATCTTTTTTTGTTGCTAATTTTATTTGCATACTTTATATGATTTAAATGTTAACTGATATACCATATGCAGTCATCCTCTTCCTGGTAGATTCTTAAGTTCACCTATTAAATATATTTATGATATTGCTATTATAACTTGCAAGGAAAATTTAAATATCCAGATTCTTGATGATTTCTCCTGTATCCAGTTTCTCTTCTTCTCCCAAAATATCCCCTTCCCTAGCCTGCGTAGCCGGATGGACAGGTCCCAGCGCATCGCAGTGTTCTGGCCCGCAGGAAGTTTCATAAGTCCCGATTTTCTTGGCTAACTGGATGATCTCTTCTTTATCAAAACCAAGCAAAGGCCTCAGGACCTCCATCTCTGTTGCCTTGTCTATTACAGAAAGATTTTGGAGAGTCTGGCTGGAAACCTGAGCAAGATTTTCTCCTGTTATTAGAAATTTGCACCTCTCCTTTTTTGCAATTTTCTCAGCAATCCTGTACATCAACCTTTTCATCAGGACAAAATAATACCTGTGTTCGCATGTCTTTGAAATTGTAATTAGCTCTTTGCTCAGGTCTATAACAAAAAGTTTTTTTATCCCTAAAAACTCAGCTAATTTTCTTGATTTTTCCTCTGACTCCGCATCTGTAACCAGTTTGCTGGAGAAATGCACAGCTGACAACTCGAGCCCTTGTTTCTGCATCATATGGCCTGCAACTGGGGAATCGAAACCGCCGCTAAGTAAAAGCAGCGCTTTTGTTTTTTTCATAAGTTTCTATATTTTCCTCGGCTATAGCTCTTATTGCCTTTGCGCTATCCAAAAAAGCATTGTCCTCATAAGTTCTTGTAAGCGTTTCGTATACATCAGATAAATAGTGTTTTGCAAGAGTTAAGGCGGAATATCCGATTGCAGCCGCTCCAGATATCATTGTTAATGGGATTTCAGAATCAAGCTTTTCTGAGATAAAATAACCAGCGAGAGCTCCTAACCCAAGCGCCACAAAATTTGCAACCTTTCCCTTCTTTGCAATCCTTCTTTCGAGACTCCCGATTTCTAAAGAAGATTTTAAATGGAGCCTCTTGTAATGGTTTCCCAGATCATTTGGTTTTGTATCCTGGTCTTCTCCAATATCAACCAGATTAGAAATACCGTGGTATATCATAATAGAAATTATATACGCAAGTCACCTTTTATAAAGCCCTATCATAATAAATCACATATCCATTTATGAAAATTTCCATTATTTCTGACCTCCACCTTGGATATGGCCAAAACACAGAGAGGGAGAACGACAGCTTTGAGGCTTTTCAGGAGGCTGTAGAAAAGAGTTTGGATTGCGACGTTATCCTCCTTGGCGGGGATATGTTTGATATGAAGATCCCTAACACTGAAGTTTTTACAAGCGCAATCGGGATCCTTAAGAAAACTCTTGAAAAAGAAAACGGGATCAGAATTATTGGAGGAGTAAATAAAAATACAGACGAATTCCCTTTAATAAAACAGGGGATCCCTGTAATAGGGATTGCAGGAAACCATGAAAGAAGGGTCAAGGGACTTCTCAATCCAGTTGAGGCGCTTGAAAAGGCAGGTTTCCTTATCTACCTGCACTGTAATGCAATTGTTCTGGAAAAGGCTGGTGAAAAAATAGCTGTTCACGGAATGTCTTCTGTTCCAGACCAGTTTGGAGAGCAGGTTTTAGGTGAATGGGACCCTAAACCTATTGACGATTGTTTTAATATCCTGATTATGCACCAGTCAATTGCGCCGTTTTTGTATGCTCCGCACCTGATAAAACTGGAAAAAATACCAAGAGGATTTGACTTGTACATTAACGGGCATGTGCACGGATCTGTAAAAACTGAATACGATGGAAAGCCTTTCATAATCCCTGGCTCCCTGCTTCCGACACAAATTACAAAGGATCTGGACAAACACAGTTTTTGCAAGCTCGAAACAGAAAATAAAAAAATAAAATCATTGGAATTTGTCCAATTGGATAAACAAAGGGATATTCATTATCTGGAGTTTTTAGATAAGGATGCTGATATAAAGCCAATAGAGAACAAAATACAGGAGATAATAAAGGTTAAAAGAAACCTAAAGCCTATAATTAAGATCGTCCTTTACAATAAGAACCTGCAAACAAAAGAGCTTGAAGAGAGATATAAGGAATTCAGCTTGCTCCAGTTCCAGAAAAAATTGCCTGAAGAAGAGAACAGGATAGAAGCTAAAAGCATAATCGAGCGTATAGAATCTGTGAATGACCTCTCAAAAAAGCTTTTAAGGGAAAACATGAAATCAATGAATCTGGATATAGAGACATTTGAAAATTTATTTGAGTTATTGGATAACCAGAAAAAAGGTGAGGCTGAAAAGTTGTTGGAACAATTTATTGATAATCAGAGTTCAGACGAAATTAAAAAACCTGTTCCTGTACCGGTTTAAAATGAGAAGGCTCGCATATGATAGTTGATGAAAAAACAGTAAAGAAAGTTGCAGAAGTTGCAAGGCTGAAGCTTTCAGAAGATGAGCTAAAGAAATTTTCAAAGGATCTGAACAATATTCTGGATGCGTTTAAAGAATTAGATAAGGTAAAAACAGACGGAATACAGCCAACTTTCTGGCCTATAGAAGTTAAAGACGTTCTGAGGGAAGACAAAGTTTCAGAATCTTTGGAAGAAAAAGAGGCCTTGAAAAATGTAAAAGAAAACAAAGAAGATGGATATTTCAAGGGGCCTAAGGTTGTGTAGCCTTCTCTTGCACTAGAAAAGGTTTTGCTGCAGCTTTTTTAAAAAAGCTGCGTACCGAAAAGAAAACATTTACAATATATGAGCCAATATAACATTTCAGTAAAAGAGTATCTCGAGCAGATGGCCAAAAAGGAAATTGACTATTCAGATTTCATTGCCAGTTATTTAGAAGAAACAAAAAAAGTAAATGGCAGGCTTAATTTTCTGAATTCTTTTACAGAAGAAAAGCCTAAATCAGTAAAAGAGCTGCTTTTCGGGTTGCCATTTTCTGTTAAGGATAATATTTGTGTTAAAGGTTTGCAATCCTCTGCCGGATCGAGAATTCTTGAAGGTTATATACCGCCTTTTGATGCAACTACAATCAAAAAAATAAGGGAGAATTCAGGTTTCCTATTCGGAAAAACAAACCAGGACGAATTCGGCTTTGGAACATTCTCTACAAATTCAGGTTTCAAAATCCCACTGAATCCTTTAGACACAACAAGGACAGCTGGCGGTTCCTCAGGAGGGGCAGCTTCCCAGATAGCTGCAATTAATATGCCACAGATTGCTGTCTCAGAGTCAACTGGCGGGAGCATAACAGCTCCAGCTTCATTCTGCGGTGTTGCTGGATTCACTCCGACCTATGGATTGATCAGCAGGTATGGACTGATTGATTATGCAAATAGTCTGGACAAAATAGGGATTATTGCCAAATCTGTTTATGACATTGCAATTTCTTTAAGTGTTATGGCCGGTTATGATCCAAAAGATTCGACAAGCTTGGATAAAAAACCAGAGGAATACCATAAAAATCTTGATGTGAATTTCAAGAAGCTGAAGATAGGGATTCCGAAAGAATATATTGAAAATCTGGACAAGAAAATAGAAAAGTCTTTCTGGGATTCTGTAAAAAAGATGGAGAGTCTAGGCGCAACATATAAGGAAGTCAGTTTGCCTAATACAAAATACAGTCTGGCAACTTATTACATAATAGCGACTTCAGAGGCATCCACCAATCTGGCTAAATTCTCTGGAATGAGATACGGGGCAGAAGAAGAAATCCACGGAAATTTTAACGAATATTTTTCTGAGGTCAGGACAGAATATTTTGGGGATGAAGCTAAAAGGAGGATTTTGCTAGGCACTTTCGCAAGGATGGCCGGATACAGGGACCAGTATTACTTGAAATCAATGAAAGTCAGGACACTGGTAATTCAGGATTTTAAAAAAGCCTTCAAGGAATTTGATGTGCTGCTTTCCCCGAGCATGCCTGTGATAGCGCCAAAGTTTACTGAAATAAAGAAACTTACGCCATTGGAGAACTATATGATGGATATCCTGACAGTAGGGCCTAATTTAGCTGGTATACCGATGTTATCAGTTCCTTGTGGGAAAGTTGATGGTATGCCTGCCGGTCTGCATATTTTAGGCGACCATCTGCAGGAGAAAAAAGTTTTGCAGGCAGGCTATAATTTTGAAAACCTCTAATTAATTTTATATGATCAAGGCAATATTTTTCGACCTCTGGGATACTGTTATTTACCTTTGCGGTTCCCATCCGGTTGTTGAAATTAAAAAGAGGTTGAATCTGACTGATATGAACATTCTTGAATTTTCTTCTGTTCTGGAGAAAACTATAATGGCAAGAAAATTCGAAACAGTTGAACAGGAATTTAGCGAACTCCTGAAGACACTTAATATACAGGAATCTGATTCCCTAATTTACCAGATATCTGAGATCTGGAAAAAGAACATACATAACCTGTATTTCCCGCCTATTATAGAGCAGTGCCTCCAAGAACTTAGAAAAGAGTTTAAGCTTGTTTTGCTGACAAATACAGATTCATTCTCTTATGACTTTGTAAAAATGAGGTATAGTATAGAGAATTATTTTGACTCTGCCATAAAGTCTTTTGAATCAGGAAAAGTGAAGCCAGATGCAACAATGTTCAATCAGGCCATTGAGAATTTGCAACTGAAACCTAATGAGGTTATGATGTGCGGCGACAGCCCTTTTAATGACATCCTTCCAGCCAAACAGATCGGAATGAAGACATTAATGGTTGACACAAAAAGGATATTTATTGGTTTCAATCAGGCAGATTTTACTGTAAATACTATAAAGGACTTTGTTGATAGGCTGAACAATTTAAAGCAGATAGAATTTGACAGCAGGTTTGTGGGGAGCAAATAGTCCATCTTTTTATAAGCGCAGCAAGAATATTACACCTATATGCCGATGTAGCTCAGCGGTAGAGCGCCAGACTCATATATTGGATATGTGAGTGTCTAGGGCAATCCTGTTTTTTGCCCAATGAGAGATATCTGGAGGCCGGGTGTTCAATTCTCCCCATCGGCACTTTATGATAGAATGCGTAATTACAGAACTTAAAAGAATTACCTGACTATTTAAGCCCAGTTTTAAATGTTTAATATATGCCATTCACAACTGACCATGCAATAGAAGTTTTGAAGAAATGCTATGATCCGGAACTAAACATAGATGTCTGGACATTAGGGATAATCTACGAGCTGGATGTGCAGAACGAGGAAGTAAAAATTAAGATGACTTTCACAACCCCGGCTTGCCCTTATGGGCCTGCCCTGATAGACAATATACACAACAAGTTAAAAGAAGGCGGCGCAAAGAAGGTTGATATAGAGCTCACTTTTGATCCTCCTTGGAAACCGTCTGAGGATTTAAGGGCGATGATGGGAATGTAGAAAAATTACAAATTGAACCAATAATTTATTTGATTTTGTTTCTTTTTCTATTCTTAATCAGATTTAAGTATGATAAACAATCTAATTAATGCTGATAATCGCCTTTTGCGGGAAGAAATATTCTGGGAAAGACGAGGGGTGTAAATACCTTTCTGAAAGATATGGTTTTAGGCAGATGGACTTTTCCAAAGATGGGCTAAACCCAATTCTCGAGAAAGAAGGGAAGGCTATAACCAGGGATAACCAGGTAGAACTTGTAGGGAAATTAAGAAAAGAAAAGGGAATAGATGTTTTAGCTAAAATACTTTCAGAAAAAATAACTGGAAACTCCACTATTTCCGGTCTCAGGCACAAAGAAGAAGCTGACTATTTGAGAGGGAAATTTAAAGAGGGTTTTTATTTAATAGCTGTTGATGCAGGTGACAGGATAAGATATGAACGGTCATTAAAACAAAAAGTAAAGGGCGAGGGCGAGCACTCCTTTGAACAATTTATTTCTAGGGAGCAACTCCCGACAGAACGAGTAATTCCTGAAACAATGAAATTGGCTGATTATACTGTAACTAATAATGGAACTAAAGAGGAGCTTTACATGCAAGTGGATCAAGCTATTTGTAAATTAAAAGCCGAAAATAAAAAAGAAAAAGAGCCCCCGACGTGATTTTCATTCTAACTAACTTAGTTAATAGATCCTTTCTTTTGGGATCTTCATCTCCTGTTCAAGAGATGAAGAGATGTCTCCTGTCTGGAGATACCTGGGAGATAGGATCTCAACACTTTCTTAAAGGGACGAAGTTGATTTTAGATCAATTGCATAGGAAATCAACTTCCAACCTTCTTTTAAAAGAAAGGGCTGAATTCGAACACGTGACCTACGGTTTACAAAACCGTCGCTCTGGCCAATTAGTCACTTCTTTCTAGTGCAGGTCTTTCTTGAACCAAATGCTCAGAAGAAAGAAGTGCTGAGCTACGGAGGCATTTGCATTTTTGGGTACTGTAGCCTTTTGAGGACGGAAGAATGGAAATAGATTCTTATCAACCGTGGAGGGAATCTATTTCGTCCCTTTAGAGCTCCCGGAAAAGGCTACACTACGGAGGCTTATCAGTATATTTCTCTCATAAGATATTTATAAGACTTTATATTCGACTTGAACCAAAAATATAGATGGTAGAAGTCCTCTTCGTAGATGTTGTCATAAGGATGGTCCTCGCGACTGCTATAGGCGCTATAATAGGATTTGAAAGGGAGCTTCATGGAGTATCTCCTGGTTTCAGGGCGCATGCGCTTGTTTGCCTTGGAGCTGCTATTTTTACATTAGCTTCTCTCCAGTTTACAGCCATCGATCCCAACGCAACTTTGCCGGGTGCTACCGCAGGTATTGTGACAGGGATAGGTTTTCTTGGGGCTGGTGCAATATTTTCAGATAAAAAAGGTTTTCACAAAGGGTTTACAACAGCTTCAAATATCTGGGTTGTTGCGGCAATTGGAATGGTTATAGGGATTGGCCAGATTGCAATGTCTTTGGTTGCCGCAGCTTTAGTTTTGGCTATCTTAGGCCTAGGAAAAGTACTCGAAATCAGATTTGTAAAGAAAAAGAGGGTCTTTAGTTAACCTATTTTCTTCCCTTCTGGCCTAATTTCTTTTATCTCTGCAAGATCAGGTTTTCCGCTTGCCCATTCACGAACCATCAAATCTATAATCTGTTCATCTGTTCTTCTCGCTAATTCCTGTGTTTTAACTGATTCGATATCACTTTTAGAATCTCTGGAAAAACTTCTATACTTACCATCTTCATTCCTTTCGAAAGAGATCGTTTCAACATTATTATCTGTATCTAAAATGGATAGCACATAAGAATTTACACTCTCTGGCTTGGGGAATATAGGTATAACATAACTGTTTTTACTGCAGTTTCTTTGTCCCAGTCATCTGAAGCTTCTATTCTCCACTCAAGGGCTTTTCCGCCTCTTCGGTAACTTCTTAAGAAAATGCGGGTCCTATCACCATCCCTTTCCACTCTACGATCTTTGAAAAGCTGCTCTCTGGAAAAGCCCAGACGTTTTCCAGAAATCAAATAACGCCCATTATCCAACGAATAATTATTGAACATTGTTAACAGTTTAAACTTGGATATAAAAGCTTAATCCCAGACAACCTCGACTTCATCTGTTTTTAAAAGCATATAAACCCTTAGAAACAACAGTCTAACATGGAAAAGAAAAAGCTCACAGAAGAAGAGATAGACAGGATGTCGATAGAAGAATTAAGGGAATATTTAGACCTAGGCAAACCCATTCCAAAAGCTGCGTGGAAGCATCCTGAAATGAGCGCTGGCCAGTTGGTTGAATTTTATAGAAAGAAGGATGAGTCTAACGGGGGTTAGAACAAATCTCTAAGATCTACAACCTCTATTCTGTTTTTTAGGTCTAGCGTATTATACCTCCTGTCAAAAGTTATTAATTTCATGGCAGTCGAATTGATGGCTTCGCAGATAATTCTTACATCGGTGCTCGAGCATCTGGATTCGAGACTGGCAATTTCAGGCAAGACGCCTATATATGACTGTATTTTTGGGACGAAAACAGAAAAAACGCCTTGGAGTGAAATCAGTTTTGATATAGCATAATACCTTTCATCAAACTTTTCTATGTCTCTAAAAATTATTGATAAAGTTTCTCCGAGAACTAAGTGTGAGACATAAACTTTGTATATACCATTCCTGACTTTTGAGAGATATTTCTCAATTAAACTTTCCTGCTGATCTGGTTTTATTGAACCAACTAGAACAGAAGTGTCTATAAAATGAATTTCTTTCGGATATTCATAGGCCATGTGTAATACTGGGATCTGCTTCAATAAATTATTTTCCTAACTATTGTATCCACGTCTTGATGGTCTTGTGATTTATAAGGCTTAATCCCAGACAACCTCGACTTCATCTGTCCTCCAGACAGGGTTTATATCAGCTTGTTCTGGTTTGAAACCTTTATCTCCGGATTTATACTGTGCAATTCCTGTCCACGCAATATTTGCGCCACAGTCACCAGAATACTCTTTAGGCACAACCGCGAATTTCGCTCCCCTTTCTTTGCACATTATTTCCAGCATCTTCTGTAGCCTTTTGTTTGCTGCAACCCCACCAGTTAACAGAACCTGGTTTTTTCCAGTATGCGCAAGAGCTCTTTCTGTAACTTCAGTCAGCATTGCAAAAAGTGTTTCCTGCAAACTAAAACAAACATCTTCTAATTTACTTCCGTTTTTATATTTTTTAATAGCTTCTGTAATAATTCCAGAAAAAGAAAGGTCCATCCCTTTTACAACATAAGGCAATTCCACGTAATTCCCATGAGAGGGACGAGATGGATCAGAAGATCCATCTCCAGCTGCTTTCTTTTCGATAACAGGGCCTCCTGGAAACCCTAAACCAGCTTCCCGCGCAAACTTGTCCAGAGCATTTCCTACACCCATGTCCATGCATTCTCCAAAAACACGGTATCTTTTTTCTACAAAAGAAATTACTTGTGTGTTTCCGCCTGACACATAAAGTACAACAGGATTTTGAAAACCTGTTGTTAATCTTCCAATTTCTATGTGGGCAACACAATGGTTTACTCCAATTAGCGGTTTGTTATATTTTTTAGACAAGTTTTTTGAGAAATTTAATACTTTGTTTAGGCACGGTGGAAGCCCCGGCCCTTTGGAATAAGAAATTATGTCTATATCCTCCATTTTTATTTTAGCTTCTTCCAGGGCTTTTTTAAGGATTTGCTCTGCGACCTCTTCATGATGTTTTGCGCAGTCAATTGGTATTATTCCCCACCCATCTTTTGGCTTGTAAATGTCCCTTGGGTTAGACCGAACTTTTCCTGAATCTTCGGCCACCGAGATGCTTAATGTATGTGCCGTCCCTTCTATTCCTATTGAGAGCATATTGACTAAAGTTAACAAGATGGTAATATATTAATTACTTTGCATTAACTCTTTCTGATATGCCAAGAGGGCCTGTAAATGTATCTTTACTCAAATGTGGGAATGCCAGTAGGACCGAAAGAATTGGAGATTATAGAAAAAGGAGACTATGAGATTAATAGAATTTGAAACAAATCTGGATCATGGATTCCAGGGCTTGAGTTATAAGTGTGATGTTTTCCTCGATGCAAATGGAATAGATGCGCCAACAGGCAGAAGCAGGATTAAAAAATGGGGTTCACTTTATCAGGCTTATGATAGCATAAAGGATTTCAGAGGAGGTTCAGAGACCGAAAGCCCTGAGAGGTGTGTAGGGATTATAGAAGAAGTTATGCAAATGGCTGGAGCATACTTATCAAAACTGGAAGAATTTGCTAAAAAATCCCCGGTTTATACAAACAAACAGGGAGAAAGGGAGATTAGAAGGACAGGGATAGTTTATCAAAGGATATTGGAAAGATTTCTTGCTTTAAAACAGGAAGGTATAAGTGATAGATTACACAGAAAACTTTTGGAGATGATGGAATATCAACTCAAGTATTATAGAAGTATTATTTCTAAAGTGCTTGACCCAATGGCAGCAAGCAGAAGGGTTTTATCCAAGGAGAATTACGAATTTTGGCCTGATGTTGAAGCCCTTTACAATGCTTTTATGGGAAACAAAGATTTGCTTTTTGTTCCGATAGAAAGAGAGGAGAAAGCTGACATCCCCCTTGTTTGTTTGGCAACTATAAATGCTATAAGGGCCAGGGATTCTACAATTTTGAGTTCTGATATGGGCGTTTCGAATGTTGTGGAAGATGTTTTTTGCTTTGTTAGGGATGATGAAATTGAGGGGTTAGACGGAGAGACTGAATTACTTTTGAAAGCTGAAAGAAAAGTTAAAGTTTACAGAATTGGCAATAAGGGGGATGCCCTCGAGTCAACTAATACAGAAGGGATAGTTCTCGGCTCAAAATCAATTGATACTAGAAGGAGATTAAGAGAAGAAGCACAGAGAGCCAGAGAACAATCAAAACCTAAAGAGCCTAAACATGAAATCGATCAGAAATTCTGGGATTCACTATAAGAAAGCTATTTTTTTCAATTCTGTATATCCGCACTTACCACAGTAAGCGCGGTTTTTATGCTGGGATATAATAGTTCCTGGACCGCACCTGGGACAATTCCTTCCTTTCCTTTCAAGCTTGTCTCCACTAACCAAATAGAATTTGTGAGGTTTTGGTGTCATGTGTTTCTTGCCTTTTCTCTGCTTCTTCTCACGTTTCCTGACTTTTCTTCCCTTTTTCGAGACTGCTGGTGCTTCGTCGCCCATAAAGATTATTAATGGCCTTCTGCTATTTCTTATAAGTTAAAGTTTAAATATGTTAATAAAAACAATAAAATCCTTATTTATGAAAATTTACGGCTTACTTGCTTCCATTATAATAATAGCAACCCTTTTAATAGTTTCTGTGCCGCTCCTAAAGCCTAAATACGAAACTTCCAAACTGACAGCGATCACAAGCCAAAAAAACATAAGCTTTGATGTGGAAATAGCTGATACTGGAATAAAAAGAACAGTAGGTTTAATGAACAGGACACACTTGCCAGAAAATTCAGGGATGCTATTCATCTTCGACTCCGAGACAACAGCATCTTTCTGGATGAAGAACACGTTGATCGAACTTGACATGATTTTTATTTCAACTGATAAAAAAATAGTGAATATTAAAAGGGACGCGCAGCCTTGCAAGACTTTAGACTGCGAGACTTACAAATCAGAAAACCCTGTGAAGTATGTGCTGGAGATAAACGGGGGACTGGCTGATAAGTTAGGTATAAAGGAAGGGAACAGTATACAAATCAATTATGGAAAAAAATAATAAATCGGCTTTTGGAATACTTGATGATGTTATTGATGATATATCAGAAAACATGAAAAACAAGAATGAAAAAAACAGTTGTGAACATTCTGGCTGATATACACGTTCTAAGGGCTGTTTTTTATTTGCTTCTTAAAGAGTTTCCTGAGAGAACAAGAAAAATTCTGGAAGACAAGGCCAATCTTAAATATTTTAAAAATTTGAGGGAAAAATATAGCATAAAACCCTGAATAAAAATGTAGTTTATTTTGATGGATTTGTTGGAGGATATGGTTTGGATTTTGCTTTTAATTCTATATTGTTCCGCAAAAACGCTTATTATCCAGAGAAGTAATCTTTATATACCTAATAAATATATACTTATATCTAATAGGGATATTTATGGAATTATTACAGATGCACTCGCCAACCCTTAACACAGTATTAATGGTAGAGGAAACACTAAAAAGGGCTGATAAGCAGATAACAGTCGCGGAGCTGAAAAGGGCGCTTCCGAGAAAGGTGATGCACAATACCCTCCTGCAGGTCCTGGACTATCTTCAGATAAGCGGGAAAATATTATTCACGAGCAAAGGTGTTATCTGGATATATGAAGATAGGCATAAACTTGAAGAATTGGTAAACAAAGGATTAGAAGTATGAATAGGAATGTGAGGATTGTTTTTATAGGGCAAGCGAAAGAGGATTTTGAAAATTTGAATAAAATTATTGGAGAACAGGTTGCTTCCAATAAAACAAATTCAGAAGAGATGCAATTATTGAAATCCATAAAAAATAAAATAGAGGTTTTAAAATTAAATCCTGATTATGGGGATAACATATCAAAAAACCTTATACCGCGCGATTATATAGAAAAATATCAGATAACTAACCTTTACAGGGTTGAAATAGCTCATTATTGGAGGATGTTATATACAATACGTGGGGATCAGATAGAGGTTATCTGTTTTATTCTTGATATAATAGACCACAAAGCTTATAATAAAAAATTCGGTTATAGAAACTGATTATGAAAATCTGGATTGAATCGCCTTACGACAAATCTGAAATTCTGGAAAAAGTGGAGAATGCCGATTGGGCAATTACCCAAAAAAATCCTGATTTTGTAATAACTTATGGAGGGGATGGGACAATACTTCTTGCAGAAAGAAGTTTTCCGGGGATACTTAAAGTCCCTGTTAAGAACAGCAAAATATGCAGCATGTGCGTTTCCTATGGCAAAGATAAAATCGATAACCTTTTGGTGAGATTAAAAAAAGGCGATTTCAAAACAGAAAAAATAAATAAAGTTGAGGCGTTTTTTGGCAAGAAGAAGCTAGTTGGCGTAAATGAGGTCCAAATACACAATAAAGACCCTAGAAAAGCAATCAGATTTAATTTGGAGATTTCCGGGGAAAAAACAGATGAAATAATCGGTGATGGCATTATTGCTTCCACAGCTTTCGGTTCAACAGCTTATTACAAGTCACTTGGTCTGAAACCTTTCAAAAAAGGCGTCAGGATTGGTTTTAATAATATCACAGAAAAAAGAGAGCCAATTGAAGTGAAAGGGCCTGTTTTTGTTGAAATACTCAGGGAAAAAGCCCTCCTGTTATGCGATAATAATGGTTTGGTTAGCCTAAAGCCTGGAGATAAAGTTCAGATACAGGAATCAAAAGAACAGGCTGTTTTTGTGAGGTTGTAAATTTTCGGGATTAAAAACATTCAGGGAGTTCTTTTTTAAATTCGTTTAATTTTTCCCCTATGCCATGGACTATATCCTCGAAACCGTTCCTTCTTAACTGTTCTGCGTATCTCTCAAGATGCCGAATTCCAACAGGCCGAATATCTTCTGGATCCCCAACTTTTAATACATCTGTGCCTGACTCTCTGCAGTCCTCAACAGTTTTCTGTTCCCATTTTTCAGGATCATCGAGAGGTTCGAAGCTAAAAGTTTTCCCATCAAAAACAATGGAAAGACTTGAAGAAAATTGATCCGCGCCGCCCTCGGCTGGATGGTATACAGTACTGATAGTGCATCGGGCTAAACCCTTGGCACCAAACGCCTGAATGTCATCTCTATGTGAAGGGCATTTCCTTATTCCATAAACAATTAGTCTTGGGCTATAGATGCCCTCATCTTTCCTGAAAACATATTTCCCAGCCTTTTCTTCTTCTTGTTTATTCATAACATCCATTGGCAAAAAACTATTCCAGTAATGTGTAAGAGTGCATCAGGAGTTTTAAGCCTAAAGTGAACGGATCCTGAGTTTTATAATTTTCTGTTAATCTTCTGGAAGCAGCGATTCCAAGGTCAACAGATTGGCATAAAAATCTTCTTGTCAGAATATCTTCGGGTCCTGGAAGAGTCTCATCAAGTGTTTTAATTCCGTCCAATTCTCCGGCAGTTTCTATATGGCTTAGCAGAGCGTTTCTTACAAAACCTTCTTTCCCACAAGGGGTTGAAACCTGCAAAACAATTCCCTGATCAGCTGGCCTTACAATAGCAACATATTCAACAAGAGGAGGGTTTCCAACTTTCTCCATATACTTTTTTATTTTCGCATGCCGCTCTGACATCTCTCTGACCCTTTCTATTGCAGAAGTTCTTTCTGTATTTTGCCTTGTGAATCTGTCTAATGTTGCCTGTTCTTGTTCTCTATTGATTATACCAAAAAACGCATCATCTAAGACAGGGTTTTCTGATCTATCGCTTTTTATATATCTGTCAATAAAGCCCAATAAAGCTTGAGATCTCTCCACTGATTTTCTAAGGTCTCTGAAATCGTCTGGTTCCATATCAGGGTTGCCTGAAAGAAGCCTATCTACATCACTATCGAACTTCAAAAAATCCAATATATCCAGTGGTAATCCCAATCCCGTTACAGCATCTATCAAAGCAGCTTCAGAAAGTTCTTTTATTCTTTTTAAGCCGCTTCCAACAGCAGGATCTGCAGCCATTTGCTCAATAGTTGTATATACAGGAATAATTTTAGGAGCCTGGT
>Ga0209541_10000299_pt1 | contig 97231 bp, 107 predicted proteins | sample RifCSPlowO2_01_FD_184027 | JGI IMG/M metagenome (GOLD analysis project Ga0209541, IMG submission 184027) | Groundwater microbial communities from Rifle, Colorado - Rifle CSP2_plank lowO2_0.1 (SPAdes) (version 2) | ecosystem: Environmental > Aquatic > Deep subsurface > Groundwater | place... | reverse complement strand
TGGCCGATCTGACATTTCTTAAAAAAGACGGCACGTTTCAATACCCGATTTTACTGCCTTTTTTGAAAAACTACGTTTTAAGCGGTGAGGAAGGAATTCCGCAGCTTAAGCTTTCAGGAAAATCGTTTGTAGCCAACGGTGATAAGATTAAATTAACTAAAAAAGAATTCATGGTTCTTGAAACTCTTTATAAAAACAAAGGAAAAGTTGTAAGTCTTGATATCTTGGGTGAGGCGATTTGGAAAGACAACCCCGACGAGTTTTCCTTGTGGGCCATTGCGCAAATAATTAGAAGATTAAGAAAGAAATTGGCTTTTTATTTCATTAACCCCCAAACACTAAAGAGTGTGAGAAATGAGGGGTATATTTTAAATTGATATGGCGACTGATACTAATCTTGACGTTGAAAGTCATGTAGTCGAGGAGGCTTCCAGAAAATTAAGAGACGCAAGATCAAGAACTTTAAATCCTCAAGAAATAGAAAGAATAGATATTGTAGGAAAGCATTTAGAACAATCAAGCTCTGCAACACGTGCGATGTTTGAAAGAGATTCCGAGGTAGCCATCACTCAAATTTCTCGCCTTCATTATGATCCAGATCTTGGTATGAGACAGGAATTGTACCGCCAAGCTGTAAAAATGTCCTGGACTTATGTATTTAAAGATGGAAAACAACTTTGTCAGGAGGCATTTGGAAGTGATGTTAAAACAAGAGAGGTTGAGGACTTGTGGGTAAAAATTGCAGGTAAAATATTTTATTCGGCAGGAGAAGAAGGAATCAAGATGGGGAGGAGGGAAATTAGTATATCTGAACCTGAGTTTGACGATTTCCTCAAAAAATACTTTTCAATTTTATCTAAAAAAAAGGGTTGGCAGGACACTAATGAAAAAATTGACGTCAGAATTATAGCTTGTAAAAGGGCAATAACCGCCCAGAGGGAAGGCAAAGATAAAGGTTATTGGCCAGTTCAAAAGGTTGGTAATAAATACGAATTTTCGACAAATACATTCAACTGGTTGATCGCGTCGCATTTTACCGCAGATTTCTACGATGGCCAAGATAATACTGAAGTTTTCTTGGCTGATGATTTAGTATCTAATGCCGTGGGGGCTAACGAGGTTATTGGTAGGCTGAAGTCTTCAGGATACTTTGATGCTTCTAAATACAAAGCAAATAAATTGATACTTTCCTTTATTGCTGAAAGGTTTCTTATGGATCCGATTCAAAAAAAAGAAGTGGCAGGTTTTGTACAGCTTGTAGCAGAAAATATTGGTGGGAGAGAAGGTTTTCTGGTAGCTCATGGAATTTTAAATGACCTAGACTCTATTTATTCTCAATTTGAGGAACAAGAAAAAACTTTGACACCGGCCAGGTATAGTCTGGAGGACGAAGAGAGAAAATATTTTTATCCACAAAGAGAGGTTGTTGTCGAGCCTGAAATAATTGATCAAGCGTTAGCCAGAGCAAAAGCTCTGAACGACCCGAGAGAATTTTGGGAAGACATTTTTGTTCGGACGGGAATTGATTTTAGAATGACCCAGAAGTTCGAAAAAGGAAAATATAAGAAAGACTTAAAAGATTTTTATGATTCAGCTTTAGCCGAGCGTAAGCAAATAGCAGTAGAGATAATAGCGATCGCTGATATGATGGGTTTTGATCCTGAAACTGCCAAAGATTTGGCCGCAGCTGCACAGCTTTATTGGGGAGAAGCAATTATTGGGATTGATAACGCTTCCGACCTTCATAAAAGAAGAAAAGGAATAGATACAGTGGTTGCGAAAGAAGGGGTGGGTCCGGCAATTGATAAATCGATGGTTGCCTTAGGAGGAATCTTAAAAGATGTATTCGGGCAGGAAGATGGGGCCAAACTCGGGTTGGAGCTGGCTGAAACTCTGGAATCAACTTTTGGGGGAAATGTGCACTTAAGAGAGCTTGGTTGGGAAAGCGGTTATGGTGAGCATAAAAGACAGATGGGCAGGTTGATTCGTGCTTTCAGTCTATTTACCACTTACATGGGTGAGCAAACAGGCTTTCCTGAAGCGACGAAATATTTAGCTTTAGCCCAAAGACTTAGTAATACTTTGGGCCAGATAAATAATGCAATAGAAGATGTCAACCCTCCTGATGAAAAGCATGAAAGGGGAGGCGATATTGGTCAAGTGACAATATTTTGGAAAACATTAAATGAGCTTCCTGAAGATAATGTTTCGACAGAAGAAAAAGCTTTTGTAAGACGAGTTATTGACGCGGAAAGTGAAAGGAAAATTTCCGGCAGGTCAAGAACTGTTGAGGAGGAAGAAGATTTCCAAAAAGTTTTAGATACAGGAAAGCGCTGTCAAAGCGAGGTCGCAAAAGCTCTGGAAGGTGAAGCTAGCGTGCTTTACGAACGTTCAGTGAAGTGCATTGATAAAGCAGTAGAAAGGCTGCCTATTTTCGACCAAAGGGTTCAGAAAGCAAAGGATGTGCTTTTGTATGGGGTAAATTACCAGTTGAATAAATTCCAATCTTTTGCTTCGGGCGATTTGGGAGGTGAACCTGAAGAGACGCCGATTCCGATTGGTATAGCATTTCCTGCAGATGTTCGTGTTCCTGAAAGTGTTTAGTCACTCGAGCCATTGATTAAAAGCTAGTCTCTTGGTAAAATTCTTACACCTCCCTCTTAGGGGAGTTTTTTGAGTAAGGAATAAAATGCCAGCACAAGTAACAAAGAAAAAGGCGTCGATGGTAATGACAGTAACCAAAAACCGTAATGTTCCGTTGGAAAAAATCCGGAATATCGGAATTATTGCCCATATTGATGCCGGCAAAACCACTACCACCGAACGCATTCTCTATGAGACAGGCAAAACCTACAAACAAGGTAGTGTAGATGAAGGAACAACGGTTACCGACTGGATGGCACAAGAGCGAGAGAGAGGAATTACTATTGTTTCAGCAGCCATTACCACCTTTTGGAAGGACTTTCGGATTAACATCATTGATACACCAGGGCACATTGATTTTACTGCTGAGGTTGAAAGATCTTTAAGGGTTTTGGATGGAGCGGTCATGGTTTTTGACGGCAGAACCGGTGTTGAGTCCCAGTCCGAGACAGTTTGGAGACAGGCTAATCGTTATAACGTTCCCCGAATTTGCATTTTAAATAAATTAAATCTAATTGGCGCCGACTTTGAAGGCAGTATAAAGTCAATTCATGAGCGTCTTGGAGCAAACGCTGCCCCCACCCAAATTCCGGTTGGTTTAGAACATAATCTCACCGGGGTAATTGATTTAATAAAGTTGAAGGCTTACACCTATAAAACTATTGAGGATAACCAGTTGACCGAAGAAGATATTCCTTCGGATTTAGTTGAAACTGCCAAAAAATACAGGCACGATTTAATCGAGAGAGTTTCTGAATTTGACGATAGCGCCTTGGCTAAATACCTGGAAGGAAAAGAGCCGACAGAAGAAGAATTAAACCGTGCGATAAGAAAGGGAGTTATACAGGGCCGTTTCTTTCCAATTTTAGGCGGAGATAATAGAACGGCAACAGTTCAGCTGTTACTTAATAGCGTAGTTGATTATCTCCCATCGCCCCTGGACTTGGCGGTTGTATCCGGTGAAAACCCTGCAACAAACCAAAGAGAGGAAAGAAAAAGAATCATTGATGAAAAGTTTTGTGCTCTGGCTTTTAAAGTAATGACGGATCCCCACGTTGGCCGTTTGGTATACTTGCGAATTTACTCGGGAAAAATTGCCTCAGGTCAGACTATTTATAACGCAAGCAAAAGGGCGACAGAAAGAATTGGCCGTCTTGTTCTTCTTCACGCTGACCAGAGAGAACTAATTGATGAAGCTTATGCCGGAGAAATTGTAGCCGCCGTGGGAATAAAAGAGACATCAACCGGAGATACTGTTTGTGATCCTTCCTCCCCCATTCTTTTGGAGTCAATTTTATTCCCGGAGCCGGTAATCTCGCTTGCAATTGAACCTGCGACAAAGTCTGATCAGGAAAAGATGGGTATGGCATTAAATAAACTTTCTGACGAAGATCCCACTTTTAGAATTAAATCTGATCCCGAAACCGGACAAACAATTATTTCGGGAATGGGCGAGTTACAGCTCGAGATTTTAGTTGATCGGATGAAAAGGGAATATAACGTGACGGCAACTACAGGTACACCTCAAGTGGCTTATAAAGAAACAATTAAAAAGACAGCCTCCGGAGAGGGTAAATATATCCGTCAAACCGGCGGCCGCGGGCAATACGGACATTGTTTTGTTAAAGTCGAGCCCAAGGGGAGGGGTGAGGGATACGAATTTAAAAATGCGATTAAAGGAGGATCCATCCCTTCCGAATTTATTCCGGCTATACAAAAAGGTGTTAAGGAGAAGCTCGAGAAAGGAGTGCTGGCAGGTTTTCCCGTAACAGATCTGAAAGTAATTGTCTACGATGGAACTTATCACGATGTTGACTCATCTGAAATTGCTTTCAAAATCGCAGGGTCTCTGGCGGTTGAAGAAGCAGTCAGAAGCGCCGATATGGCGCTTCTTGAGCCGATAATGAAGATTGAAGTTGCTACTCCAAAAGAGTTTATGGGAGATATTATCGGAGACCTGTCTTCAAGACGGGCTAAGATTTTAGGAACGGAAGAAAGAGGAATTATGACGGTGATTTTAGGAGAAGGTCCCTTGGCTGAGTTTGCCGGTTATACTACAAAATTAAGATCGATAACCCAAGGCAGAGCAGTTCCCTATCTTGAGCCATCCCACTACGAAGAAGTTCCAAAAAACATTACTGAGGCCATAATTGCCAAAAAGTAATTTTTGCTCTGGCTATTGACAAGCAAAACACGTTCAATTTATAATACGCTCACTCGGGGTAAAATGGCAGCTGATACAAAACAAAAATATGATAGAACTAGGCCACATGTCAATGTAGGTACTATTGGCCATGTTGATCATGGTAAAACTACACTTACATCGGCTATAACCCATGTACTTTCAAAGCAACCCGGAAATTCTACAAAAGCTTTGAATTTTGACCAAATCGATAATGCTCCGGAAGAAAAGGCCAGAGGAGTTACAATCAACATTACTCATGTAGAATACGAGACTGATAAACGACACTATGCCCATATTGATGCCCCAGGACACGCGGACTACATTAAAAACATGATTACAGGGGCAGCTCAGATGGATGGCGCGATTCTTGTAATTTCGGCGCCGGACGGTCCAATGCCTCAGACTCGGGAACATGTTATATTAGCTCGGCAAGTAAGCGTTCCTGCTATTGTTGTCGCTCTAAACAAGATCGATCAAATGGACGATGAGGAACTAATTAAGTTAGTTGAGGACGACGTGAGGGAGCTTCTCAAAAAGTATCAATATCCTGGGGATGACGTTCCGATTATTAGAGTGTCGGCCCTTAAGGCTATGGAGGGAGACGCTGTAGCCGAGAAGCAAATTCTTGAGCTGATGAAAGCTGTTGATGAATATATACCTACCCCGGTTAGAGATATTGAGAAGCCATTCTTGATGCCTGTAGAAGACGTATTTGCAATTAAAGGTCGGGGAACTGTTGTAACAGGCAGAGTTGAAAGAGGGAAGTTAAAACTTAATGAGGAAGTGGAGATTGTTGGCCTTAAGGAAACTAAAAAAACTGTTGTAACCGGTCTTGAGATGTTTAGAAAAATTCTTGACGAAACTCAAGCTGGAGACAATTCAGGGATATTGCTTCGCGGAATCGAGAAAAATGATGTTGAGCGAGGCCAAGTTCTGGCTAAGCCCGGATCAGTAACCCCTCATACTCAATTTGAAGCGGAAGTGTATATTTTGTCGAAAGAGGAGGGTGGCAGACACACTCCGTTTTTTACCGGTTACAAGCCACAGTTTTTTATACGGACTGCAGATGTAACAGGAGACGTAACTTTGCCGGAGGGAATTGAAATGGTTATGCCCGGTGACAGTGCAAAAATGAAAGTTAAGTTGATCGTTCCTGTTGCCATGGAAGAAGGATTGAGATTTGCCATCCGCGAGGGTGGAAGAACTGTTGGGGCTGGAGTAATTACTAAAATAGCACTTTAAGAGGACCAAATACGATGCCGGTAGGTAGAATCAGAGTTAAGCTCAAAAGCTATGATCATAGAGTAATAGATGAAGCGGTAGCTAAAATTCTAGATGCTGCTATTGCAACCGGTGCTAAAATAGTCGGTCCCATTCCTCTTCCCACAAAAAGAACTTTAACCGCAGTAAATAAATCTCCTCACACTGATAAAGACGCACGAGAACATTTTGAGATGCTAGTTCATAAAAGACTTATTGACATATTGGATCCCTCCGAGCGCACAGTAGACGCCCTCTCCAATCTTGACCTTCCCGCTGGAGTATCAATAGAAGTTAAAATGTAGCCTTCTTTATGAACTTGTTTGTTTCAAGAGCGGGGGAAAAGCTTCAATATGCATTAGATAATTTTAAAATCTTGGTTAAAGACAAAATCGTAGCCGATTTTGGAAGCTCGACCGGAGGTTTTGTAGACTGTTCGCTTCAAAATGGCGCGAAAAAAGTCTATGCGGTCGAAGTGGGTTATGGAACTCTAGATTGGAAATTAAGAAACGATCCGAGAGTTGTAGTAATGGAGCGAACAAATGCCATGCATGTGACATTAGCCGAGAGAGTAGACTTTATATCGGTTGACGCCGGTTGGACCAGGCAAAAAAACATCTTGCCCAATGCATTTGCTAATTTGCAAAAAGGCGGAACAATAATCAGTCTAATTAAACCTCAATATGAAGCTAACCCAAAATTTGTTAGAAAAGGGAAACTTTTGCAAGAACGGGTAGATGAAGTTCTTGAAGGTGTAAAAAAAGATATCGAAAAATCCGGTGGAAAAGTTGTTCAAACTATTGAATCCCCTATTTTAGGCGAAAAAGGCAAGAATAAAGAGTTTTTGTGCCTGGTTAAAGTCCAATGACTCGTGTGTTACAATCAAGTCGGCAAAGTTCTTCAATTATTTGAAGGTTTGAGGATTGAATTTTTTAGAGTTCAAATTGAATTTTTTGTGTTTAACTTTGGATATTTTTCATTAGTTACTAGTGATTCACTCTCTATTATAAATTTGTTTATCCACATATTTCTTTGAGTTGGCCTGTTAGAACTAGAAAAGGAATTTTTTGTCCCAACGTGAATTTCGGAGGATTTTCCAAAAGGAAAAGCTCCAGATGCACTGCGGTGTGGACATGTTCCATTTAGCCACGTGTCATCATCGCACATCCAAGTTTTTCCGCATCTGCAACACGGTCGTAATTTAACCTCAGAATGGTCGTCATATAGTCAGTCCAAAACAAATTGATTTTCCTATGGGATACTATGTAAACTGATTTGGAGTGGCCTACATTCGCACCCGAAGTGCACCACTCATCATATATATGAAGCCAAGTGTATTCTCTCGTAATATTCATTTGGAGTCAAGAAGCCAAGAACTTTCCTTGGGGTACTATTGAATTTATCTGCTAAGGCAGTTAAATATTCTTGGGTTATATTATCAACACTTGTGCCCTTAGGAACAAATTTCCTTATTCTCTTAATCGTATTTTCAACAGTTCCTTTTTCCCAGGAGTGGTATGGGTTACAAGCATACACAGGAATATTAAGTATATTTGAAATTATTTTATACCCACTGTTTTCAGGTCCTCTGTCAAAGGTTATGGATTTAACAAAACCATTATCTTCCTTCCTTAAACTTTTAATTACAGAGTCTGTTTTTGTGCCAGATTTATGGTCTTTCAGTTTACCCAAATTTAGTTTTCTGGTAACTCTTTCAACACTTACAGAAACCCCTGTTTTGTCTATTTTCTTCCCCTCCATATTGTCAGTTTCCCAGTGACCAAGTTCAAGTCTGTTATTTATTATCTCAGGTCTCTCTGATATTGGAATAGCCTCAGAAAGCTTAGTGAAGCCTTTAACTTTCCTGCCATCCTTTTTCATTCTCTTTCTTCTATGAAGTTCCAGATATTTCCAAAGCTTTTCACTTTTTGTTTTAGGATTCAAGTAAATATATCTGTATATGGACTCAGTACATATACTTTGTCCTTTATGTATTAATGGAAGTCTCCCAGCAATAGTTTCAGGACTCCAAAGGTCTTTTCTTAAATGAGTTCTTACAAAGACAAATATTAATGGATTTTTAAGTGCAGCTCTTTGTCTTTGGCGAAAGGCCATTCTATCAGCTTCTCTTTGAGCAATACATGGAAGGTAATCCCTACCATATTTAGGCCGTTTTAATTCCCTAACCAAAGTAGAATGAGATCTACCCAGTCTTTCAGAAATCCACCTGAAAGGCTTCCCCAAAGCTCTATATGCAAACAGTTTTTCCCTTTCTTCAAGACTTAGATGTTTATACTTCAATTTTCATTCACCTCCCTTCAAGGCTACATATTTTACCTGAAGGTGGTGCACTTCGTTTTAGAACCTGTGTGGAAACTGCCCAGTCAGAGGAAGAGACAATTCTTCTCGAACATTACCAAAAAGCAGATGATGTAAATATCTCTCATCGAGCTCATGTAATCCTCCTATACTTAGAGGGTGGAGCGTCAGGGATATTGCTGAGGCAACTTTTAAAAAAGAGTCAACAATATCACGCTGGATTACAAACTTCAAAAGAAATGGTATCGGTTCAATATTTCCTGGATATTACCAGAATCAAAACGCAGCCAAACTCACTAAGGAACAAAAAGAAGAGGTTAAAAAGCTATTGGAGAAAAGTCCTTTGCCCAGTAAGTTTTGGACCATTGGCAGACTGAAGAGATATTTATCGGGAAGGTTTGACATTGAGTATTCATCCAGACAATCCTACTACGGACTTTTACAGTTTTGTAACTACTCCTATAAATTGCCATCCCTTTTCAACATTAAAAGAAATAACCGATTTACTGAAGAAAGAATCAGTAAAATCAGAAACGGGATTTCACCCTTTCTAAAAGACCCAGATTACCTTGTGTTTACCGCAGATGAAACAAGAATTGAGTGGAACACTCTTTTGAGGAGAGCCTGGCTCAAAAAAGGAGAAAAGACGGTTATCAGAGAGAAAAGAGAAAGGAAGTATCAAAACTTTATTGGATTTCTAAATCTTGATACAGGAGAGGATCTTTTGTTTCGATTAGACTGGCAAGACCAGGAACATATAATTCCTGTTTTAACAAGTTTAATTGAGAAATATCCGAAGAAGAAAGTTATTGTCATCTGGGACAACGCAGGATTCCATAGAGGCAGGAAAATCAAGGTATTACTCGGGAATAGTCAGCCATTACAAAACATTTATCTGATTTGGTTACCTCCATACTCTCCAGACAAAAATCCTCAAGAACTTGTGTGGAGATACGCTAAAGACCAAATCGGAAACCGAGTGTACAAACAGTTCAAGCAGCTTGTAGTTGCATTTGAAACTGCTATTAAAGGACGTAAATTTAACTACCAATTTTGATAGTTTGTTTTGGGAGAGCTATAGCACCACCCTTGTTCGCTTTTTTTAAAACTACAGAAATAACTATTTGTTTTCTAAATGGCGCTGGACGGACAAAAGTATCTGATTGATTTTCTCCGAGTATTTCACAGGTCATATACGATCAACATAAAAATTTTCAATATTATACTTTAGCTTCCGGTTGTTTTACAAACCCGAATATCTTAGAATGTTTCGTGTAGATGAAAAAACAGGCTTTAGAAATTTTGAGACGAATTCCCAAAGTTGATTATGCAGACGTTCGCGTTGTTGAGAAAGAGAGTGAATATATTGCAACCAAGGACGGTGTGGTCGAAGCGCTAGAATCTTCAAAGTCTTTGGGATTTGGGGTTAGAGTTTTAACAAACGGATCTTGGGGATTCGCAGGATCGAATAATTTTTCAAAAATCGGTATAGAGAAAACTGCCCGGAAAGCCGTATTAATTGCCCAGACTTCAAGCAAATATAAATCCTGCGATGTTAGATTAACTCCGTTGAAAGCGGTTAAAGCCGATTACAAAACTCCGGTTAAAGAGGATCCATTTAAGGTTCCGATGGAGTCTAAAATAAATCTTTTAATTGCTGCAGATAATGCCCAGAGGGTAAGCGATAAAATAGTCATTTCCCAAACGAGCTTTTCAGCCAATAAAGAAACTAAAACATTCGTTTCTTCAATTGGCTCAGAAATTGTGCAGGAGATACTTTGGACCGGGGCAGGAATAGAAGCGTCCGCTTCTGACGGGTCTGATTTCCAAAACAGAAGCTATCCGAATTCTCACGGAGGACAATTTGCTACACGGGGGTTTGAGTTAGTTCGGGAGATGGATTTAATAGGTAACGCTCCTAGAATTGCTGGGGAGGCAGTATCACTTTTAACTGCTCCGATTTGTCCAACGGCAGAATTTGATTTAATTTTGGATAGTAATCAGCTGGCTCTTCAAATTCATGAATCATGCGGGCATGCCACCGAATTGGACCGTGTTTTGGGTTATGAGGCTTCGTATGCTGGTACCAGCTTTTTAACCCCTGAGAAGTTAGGTAAGTTTAAATACGGCTCAAAAATAGTTAATTTAACTGCTGACGCAACTATTTCGGGTGGACTGGGAACTTTCGGCTATGATGATGAAGGGGTACCAGCCCAAAAGGTTTATTTAGTTAAAGATGGGATTTTTGTCGATTACCAAACATCCCGGGAAACTGTTGAAGAGTTGAAAAAAATTGTTCCAAAATACAAGGCTGGAAGCAATGGAACAATGAGAGCGGTCGGGTGGGGGTATATACCTTTGATTAGAATGACGAATGTGAATTTAGAACCTGGCGCCTGGAAAATGCAAGATTTGATATCAGATACTAAGCGAGGGATTCTGATGTCTACAAATAAATCCTGGAGTATTGATGATAAACGTCTTAATTTCCAATTCGGAACGGAAATTGCCTGGGAAATAAAAAACGGTAAAAAGGCAAGGATATTTAAAAATCCGACATATCAAGGTATGACACCTAAGTTTTGGGGCAGCTGCGACGCTATTTGTGGCAGAGATGAGTGGGTAGTTTGGGGAACACCTAATTGCGGTAAAGGCCAGCCGTCGCAGGTTATGTATACAGGTCATGGTGCCAGTCCGGCAAGATTCAGAAAGGTGAAAGTGGGGGTAGTCAAGAAATGGTAACTGAAAATAAACTGAAAAAGATTGCCAAGGAAGTCCTGAGAATAAGTAAAGTAGCGGAGTCAGAAGTTTTGTTGCTGGTAGGGGAGCATGGCTTGACCAGATTTGCAAATAACCAAATTCACCAGAATGTTGCCTGGGAAGATGTCGGAATATCGGTGAGGATTATTAATAATAAAAAAATCGGTGTTGCTTCCGGAAATAGTTTTAAACAGACTGATCTTAACAATGTTGTTGAAAGGGCTAGTCAACTTTCTAAACTTCAAAAAGAAGATCCGAATTATATTTGTTTACCCGAGGCCAAAAAGATAGATAGAATAAAAGAAAGCGTTTATGATTCCAAACCCGAAGAAAGAGCCGAAGCGGTCGATATTATTATCAGGAAGGCTAAGGATAATAATATTATCGCGTCAGGTGCGTTTGATAGCTCAACTACCGAGATAGCTGTTGCTAATTCGCGAGGTGTCTGGGCTTACCACGCCGCTTCAAGTTCAGATCTATCAACAATCATCCTAGGCGCTGACTCGACGGGATTTGCGAGCAAGTTAGGAAGGAAACCAGAGCAGATTAACGCAGAAGAAGTTGCTAACAAAGCTATCCAAAAAGTTCTCGAGGGAAAAAATCCTCAAGAAGTTAAGCCGAGTGAATGGGATGTTATTTTGGAACCCCAGGCGGTAAACGAAATGATGACCTTCTTTTCCTGGTTGGGTCCAAACCCCAGAATTTATTTTGAGCAGGCGAGTAACCTTTCGGGCAAAGTAGGCAAAAAAATATTCGGAAGTAACATTACTATTATTGATGATCCCTTAAATAAGAGTACCTTTCAGATGCCGTTTGACTTCGAAGGTTATCCGAAAAAACGTCTTGAAATAGTCAAAAATGGCATCCTTAAGAGTTTAGTTTATGACTCGTATTATGCCAATAAATATAAGAAAGAGAATTCTGGTCATGCGCTTCCGGCGCCAAATACAAACGGCCCGATGCCTTTTCATCTGGTTATTGCACCCGGCAAAAAAAGCTTGGATGAAATGATTAAAAATGTTAAAAAAGGGCTTTTAGTGACAAGGCTTTGGTATGTAAGAGTTTTGAATCCCAGAAGCTTGAATATTACAGGAATGACCAGGGACGGAACTTTTATCATAAGGAATGGAGAAATAATCGGGGCAGCTAAAAACTTGCGCTTTAATCAAAGTATCCCCGAGGCGTTAAATAATGTAGTTGAAATTGGGCGCGACCTGGAACTTTTATCAAGTTTTGAGAGCGAAATCGGGACAAACCGCATGCCGTCCCTACATATCAAAAACTGGAACTTCACGAGCGGCACAGAGTTTTGATACAATAGCTTCAGTATGATTGATGCGACGGATTTAAAAAACGGAACGACTTTTCTTCACGAAGGTAAGCCTTACCAAGTAATTAAATATACCCATATAAAGCTGGGCAGGGGAGGGGCAACTGTCAGGGTTATAGTGAGAAATCTTGAAACCGGATCAACTGCAGAAAAAGCCTTCAGTTCAAATGTAAGTTTTGAGGAAGTTAATACAAATAAGAGAAAGCTTCAGTATTTGTATAAAGACGCCCGTAGCGCGACTTTTATGGATCCGAAGTTATTTGACCAGGTAGAAATTCCCTTAAACATAATTGGTGACCAAATAACTTTTATCAAAGAAGGGGATAGCGTTGATATTTTGCTTTGGGATGACAAACCCTTATCCGTTGAACTTCCTCCAAAAGTAATTTTGACTGTTAAAGAAACTCCTCCTGGGGTTAAAGGAAATTCGGCGAATAATATGTACAAACCGGCAATTTTAGAAAACGGTCTCTCCGTTAAAATCCCTCTTTTTATTGAAGAGGGTCAGAAAATCAAAGTAGATACCCGTACCAGCGAATACGTTGAAAGAGTTAAATAGATATCCACCAGATGGCTGTGAAGATGGTGGCGAGTTGAGTCAAAAGACCTGGGATAAGGCTTGTATCTGCTTGAATTGACTTTTGAAAATTAATCCATTTCTCTATTAACTTATTCCTTTTGTTTAGGAAGTAGTAAGGGCCTTCCATAATATCAGGAAGTACGGAGAAAAAGCAGGCCGCCACAACTGTTGCTGCATGACCCAAGTCAGGTAATACCTTCGAAGCTATTGATAGACCAAAGGTAAGCGATAATATTACATCCACGATAACAAGCATCGTACTTTGCTTTGTTGGTTTTCCGTATTTTTTAAGCTCGGTGTTTAGGTGCGGGTTCCAATGGGGAACCCGTTCTAAAAGAAAATGGCTGCCGAAAGCTAAAGGAATGGCCAAAAACGGATTGCCGATTTTTGTGGCTATTGCAGCTCCTACAACTACGTGGGGAGTTTCCAGCATGTATATTATGATATACTCAACGAATCTTTCATGTCAATTTTGACAATAGCGTTAATTTTTTTTGGCACTCTCAACTATCTTTTTATTTTTTGGAAATTACTCAGAGAAGACTACAGTTCTCAATTGATTTTCTCAACAGGATTTTATGTTATTTTTGGATCTTTAGCGGTAGGATTAATGACAAATAAATTGTTGCCTGGTTTTTGGTTTTGGGGAGCCACCCTTGGCTTCAGTTTGGGTGTTGCGGTAAGTACACTTCGATATAAATTGAGATTATTTGAGGTATTAGAAGCTGCCGGAATAGGACATATATTTATATTAATGACAATTTTTTTAGCCGACTCAATATCAAGGTCAAGTTATACTTCTTTGGTAGCAAGTCTTATAATGCTTGGTCTTGTTCTTATGTTTTTTTTCCTCAAGTCAAAATACAAAAGATTCAGCTGGTACAAATCAGGTAAAGTTGGCTTCTCGGGATTGATAACTCTGGGTTTGTTTTTTATATTACGGGCATCTTTTGCCTTCCAGGCTGTTAATGTGTTATCCTACATTGAAAAGTTTAAATTTTTGGACTTTGGTGTTTCAATATTAATTGCAATAGCGATGTTTTTATCAGTTTACAAGCTATCTATGGAGGGAGTAATCTAATAATACATATGGAAAAAGATGGTCGCGCTCAAAGTCAGGTTAGATTTCCGGCGACGATTCTTCAGCCAGTAGCAGAGTTTCTTAAAGGCAGACTTAAGGAACTCGAAAAGAACCGGAAAAAGATAGAAGAAGAAGACCCGTTCAAAAACATTTCAAGAATTACCGATAATGCCGCACCCGATACGGAGGCTGAAGAACAATTTGGACATGCCAGGACAGATGCGATTAAAAGAGAAATAGTCAGAAAGATTATTCAGACAAGAAAGGCTTTAGCTCGTGTTAGAATAGGAAAGTACGGAATTTGTGAAAATTGTGGCGAGATGATCGATACTGATCGACTGATGGTGTACCTCGAAGCGGCTCTTTGTATTAACTGTGAGAAGAAGAAAGAAAAGTGAGACCGCCAGAAATAATTTTTGAAGATGGTTATCTTCTAGTTTTGGATAAACCCCCAGGTTGGATTGTGAATGATGCTGAAACGGTCAAAAACCAGCCAACGGTCCAAAGCTGGCTACGTAAGAATTTTCACCGCGAGGCGGGTTATTCATTTTCACAACTGTTGAGAAGTGGTATAGTCCACAGACTTGATAAAGAAACGAGCGGGGTATTGTTAGTTGCAAAGACTTTGGATTCGTTTGAAAATTTACAGAGACAGTTCAAAGAGAGAAGAGTCAAAAAGACTTATATTGCTTTAGTTCATGGGCAAGTTGAAGAGAAAGAGGGAATAATCGAAGCTTCGGTTGGTAGGCTTCCGTGGCGTAGAGACAGATTTGGAGTGCTGCCGGGTGGCCGAGAAGCTAAAACAGGATATAAAACAATGAAACAATATGACAATAAAGGGTTGGGAAAGTTTTCGCTTCTTGGACTTTACCCCGAAACTGGCCGTACCCACCAAATTCGAATACATCTAAAGTACATTGACCACCCGATTGTTTCCGATGAATTTTACGCGGGTAGAAAAACAGCCAGAAATGACCGTAAATGGTGCCCGAGATTGTTCCTCCACGCGGGGGAAATTGAATTTATTCACCCGAAATCAGGTAAAAAAGTTCATTTTAAAAGCGAACTCCTCGAGGATCTTAAATCAGCCTTAAATTCCCTCAGCCGTTTTTAAGATTTTGTTTACCTCTATTATTATAAGTATTGTAAGTGAAACACCAATAGAATACACGATTTGAAAAAGATTTAAAGGATTTGTTCCAAAGGTACGATTTAAAAAGGGGTTGAATAGAAGTAAAGGGTGAATAACTATTGGTATCAAAAAAGCAGCCAGGAAAATTGGATTCCCAAGTAAAGTTATATTTTTAATTAAAGGTTTATGGGAGAGCCAAGTATCTATAAGTATAAAATGTTGAATAAGAATTATACTGGTAAATGCTGATGTAGTATTTGTTGCAGAGAGAATTACCAAAAGGGCTGTTAATATACCTACAGAAACTACGTATTTATAGTCGTCCTTATTAAGGACACTTTCAATTTTCCTGGGTCTTTGCTGCATTATGTGTAGGTCACGAGGAGAAAAAGCAAATGAAATGGCAGGCAAGCCATCTGTTACGAGGTTCATGTAAAGAATTTGCAAAGGTATAAGTAAGGGGAGTTGGAAGGTTACAGCGATGAGAATATATATTACCTCACCCAAATTACAGGCAAGAAGGAATTTAATTGCATTTCTAATGCGACTTATTATATTTCGTCCTTCCTCGACTGCATTTACCAGGGTTCCAAAGTTGTCGTCGGCGATAACTATATCGGCTGTTTCTTTAGCGACGTCTGTACCGGTTAATCCCATAACTACTCCAACGTCGGCTTTTTTGATTGCTAATGTATCATTTACTCCATCGCCCATGACAGCAACAATCTCCCCAAGATTTTGGAAAAGCTGGACAATTCTATATTTATTCTCGGGCGAAGTTCGTGCAAATATTTTAACCTTCGGTAAAATTGATAGAAGGTCCTTATCGGAATATTTATCTATCTGTATGCCGTTTAAAATGTAATCTCCTTCTTTGATAATCCCAGCCTCTATTCCAATGGCTTCAGCAGTAAGTTCGCTGTCTCCGGTAATCATTACAACTTTAATTCCTGCTTGATGAGCTTTCTTTACCGCATAAAGCGACTCGTCTCTTATAGGATCAGCGATACCTGCAAATCCGAGAAAAACATGGTTCTTTTCGATATTATTTATGTCAGAATCTTTAAACGAAAAGGCAATGATTCTTAAGCCTTTTTTGGCAAAATTTTGAAATTCTTTTTCAATTCTTACTTTCTCTTTTTGAGTAAGAGGAAGTTTATTTTCTCCTACAAGCATACGGTTACAAATGGAGATTATAGATTCAGGAGCTCCTTTGGTGAAAACATAAGTTTCTTTATTTTTGTTTACAACCACAGACATCCTTTTGGTATTCGGGTTAAAGGGTAAATCTTTAATAATTTTCCATTCAGGCTTAATTATTTCCGGATTTAAACCAAGATTTTGTCCAAATATTAACATTGCCCCTTCTGTTGGATCTCCGAGAACCTCAAATTTTCCATGGTCGACCTTAAAAATAATCGAAGCAGTTGAACAAAGAATTCCATTAAGGACCAAATTAGTAAACGAATTGTAGTTGAATAACCGAGGACTAAATATGTCGTATACTTTATTTTCAACCCAGATTTTTTTAACACTCATTTTGTTTGTTGTTAAAGTTCCTGTTTTGTCGGTTGCAAGCAGAGTTACCGATCCCAGGGCTTCTATAGCATTTAATTTCCTTACAACAACCTTTTTCTTTGCCATACGCTCAACACCTATAGCTAGAGTGATTGTCATAACGGCAGGAAGTCCTTCGGGGACTGCGGCAACTGCTAAACTGACCGCAAATATGAATCTTTCGACTAGTGTCTTTTCCTGCACAAAAGAAAATCCGAAAACAATTAGTGAGGCTAAAATTCCAATCAATCCTATTTTCTTAGTAAATATTTCAAGCTTTTTCTGCAGAGGTGTTTTTTCTTCTTCAATCTGAGACAGAGTGCTGGCTATCTGGCCAAACCTTGTAGAATGACCGGTTTTAGTTACTTGTGCATAGCATCTACCTTTGCTGATAATAGTACCTAAATAAACATCTCTTTTACTTTTGTCTTTATGGTCCTTCTCGACAGGGAAAGACTCGCCGGTCAAAGACGCTTCATTAATCTCAAGATGCCAGGACTCTAACAGTTTTGAATCGGCAGGAATTTTTGCTCCTTGTTCTAAGTAAATAACATCTCCAGGCACGAGATATCGGTTGTCTAATTCCTCCTCGTGGCCATCCCTTATTACTCGGACAGTGGTAACTGCAAGGTTTTTTAGGGCGGTGAGAGCTTTTTCAGCTTTGTACTCTTGGTAAAAGCCAAATAGAGCGTTGAGAAGAACAATAAAAAGAATGAATAAAGCGTCAGTATTATCTCCTATTAAAAGAGACGTGGCAGCAGCCGCGATCAAAAGTAGCACCAAAAAACTTCTAAATTGCGACACAAACGACCTTAGGAAAGTAAATCTCTTTGGATGTTTTATTTCGTTTGGACCATACAGCCTAAGAAGTTCTTTAGCCTTTTGAGACGTTAATCCTTTCATTGCTTTAATGAATATAAGTAAATAATAAAAACAAGAAGTAATAATGCTCCAATACGCCTGGGAACAGGTTTACCCTTATAATGTTTTAGAATATAAACAAAAAATATAGTAGTAATAATTAACCAAATTAAGTCTCCTATCAATAAATTTTTTGTCGGTGAGAAAAGAGTAATTAATCCACCTATAAAAAGTAGGTTGTAAATATTGCTGCCGATAATATTGCCAATTGTTATTTTTTCCTGATCTTCTTCTTGGCTGAATATTGTAGTTAGAAGTTCGGGTAAAGAAGTTACAATTGCGGTTAAAGTCAGCCCGAGAAATGTGGTAGAAAGTCCGGTTGCCAGGGATATATTTTCAACCGAAGAAACAATTAAATAGCCTCCGGAAATAATTCCCAGTAATGAAATTACTGTAAAAACCAGGCTCGCGGCACCCAAATGTAGTTTTTTATAATTTTTGAATTGCGATTTATCTTCATGGGTTTGTCCAAAGACTGCCCATTTATATTCCAAAAAGGTGACTAGGATAGCGAGAGTTATTAAAAGTATGCCGGAGAGAGAAGGATAACCTGCTTTTTGAGAAAAAATAAAGATTCCTGTTGTTATCAAAAGAAGATAGGCATTTATTTGCGTCTTTTTAGTTCCTATTCTTAATTTTCCGATAATAATACCTACCGGTAATACTAAAAGTATATTTGCAACATTGGAGCCTATTATATTACCGAAAGCAAGGCCAAAGTCATTTTTAAATACGGCAACCAATGAAACAGAAAGTTCCGGTAGAGATGTACCGAGTGCTACCAAGGTCGTTCCGATAATTAGGGGTGAAATTTTAAGCGCATTGGAAATTTTTTTTGCAAAATCGACAAAATAATGTGTAGAAAGTAGTAATAAAAAAATACCGACACAAAACCTTGTGAGCAAATCCGACATTTATTCATTATAATGGAATTAATGTTTGTACAAAACCTCTTCTTGGTTTCTTTTGTAGCTCTTTTAGGGGGCTTGATTATGAAATATTTAAGATTACCGATACTTATCGGTTATATTTTGGCGGGAATAGGTTTCTCTATGATTTTTCCGGTAAAGGTAGCAGATATCGAAAATTTAGCTCAACTGGGTATTCTTCTTCTTCTTTTTAGTATAGGTACGGAACTTTCTTTAAAGAGACTGACTAGAATCGGAAATGTGGTAATTATCGCTTCGGTAATCCAAATTATTATAGTAACGCTTATACTTAGTCTTCTTTTTAGGGTGTTTGGCGTTAGCTTTCCAGCTGCCTTAATTCTAGCAGCGGGTTTTTCACTTTCATCAACTGCGTTAGTAGTAAAATTACTCGTTGATAGGGGAGAAAGCGGAAGCATTCAGGGTGAAATTTTAACCATGTGGCTTCTCACCCAAGACTTAATGGTGATTCCTATAATAATACTACTTCCTTCACTGACGTCAGGAGAGTTCTGGATATCAAGCACCGTCAAAGCTCTTTTGTTGTCGTTACTACTAATTTCATCGACCCTATTTTTAGGGAAACTTGCGGTTCCCTATGTTATCCATAGAATTGCTTCTTATAATTCCCGGGAGCTTTTATTTTTAGCAGCTATTTCTCTTGCTGTAGGCGTTGCCGCTTTGACTTCCGTCTTTGGTGTTTCACCCGCCCTTGGTGCTTTCCTGGCGGGACTCGTAATCTCGGATACTCAAGAAAATCATGCCATCTTTGCAGAAACCAGACCTCTAAGGGATTTATTTGTGACTTTGTTTTTTGTCAGTCTGGGATTTTTGATTAATCCAACAGTTTTTGTTTCTCATTTAGGATTAATTCTAGTTTTAACAATTTCGGTTATAATAGTTAAATTCTTTGTTGTTTATTTGATTTCCCTCTCGCTTGGAATAAGAGGTAAAACCTCGCTTTATTTAAGTATCGGTTTAAGCCAGGTAGGCGAATTTGCATTTATATTATTTTTATTAGCTCGAAATTTTCGGATTATTGATCCCGTGCTAACGTCAGTTGGAATATCCACAACTTTACTTACTTTGATCCTGACACCACTTACTTTTAGAACTATTATCCCAATTTGGAGAAAGATAAAACTTGCGGTTGTGGACAAACCGGACCTTAAAAAAATATTACTGAGCCAAGGCGATCTTTATCATGAAGAAGATCAAAATACTTTTAAGGACCATATTATCATCTGTGGTTTTGGTAGAGTAGGGGGCTGGATAGGCAAGGCCTTTGATTCAGCCGGGATAAGATATATAGTCATCGACTATAACCAGAGAGTTGTTTCAGAGGTCCAAAAACAGGGAATTCCTGTCATTTATGGAGATCCGGCCGAACCTGAAGTTTTAGAAGCTGCTGACGTGCGACTGGCCAAAGGCGTTATTATCGCGGTTCCTGACAGAATTACTCAAGAGGAAATTATTTCTTACGTTCAAACAGTTAATCCGAAAGCAAAGATAATTTCAAGAGCGCATCTCGACGAAGATTGGGAAAGACTATCCAGTCTTAAAGTCGACAGGGTAGTTCAGCCAGAGTTTGAAGCATCAATTTCAATAATCAAAAGCATATTCATAAATATGGGTAAGTCTAAAGAGGAAATTGCTTTAAGAATCAAGAATTTAAAATATGCGCACTCGGTTAAGAAATGAAAATAATAAGTCTGCTTTTGGTTGTTTTTTGTTTTGTACTCTATCTTAGCTTAAGAAACCACAAGTCTAAGATAGTTTTGAATGTTTACAATAGCGACAAAAGTGTTAGGATAGTGGTTTTTGACTGGGATACGTTGTCGATTACGACACTTAATATGCCTGCAAATTTAGAAATTGAAGTTGCGAGAGAACTTGGAACTTGGCCTTTGGGAAGTGTTTGGGAACTAGGAGAAAATGAAGGTTTATCCGGCGAACTTTTAGCAGAAACAACCGGCAGATCTTTAAAGATACCAACCGGATTTTGGGCAAACGATAAAGCTAATGGAATTATAAGTTCCAATGTTTTTTCTAGATTAAAAGCGTTATTCTCGGTCTATAAAACTAATTTAAATCTGACTGATAGATTAAACCTGTTCTTTTTATCACTTAGAGTAAAGCCGAATAATAGGGAAGATATTAATCTTACGGATACGAATTTTTTACAAAAAGCTCAACTAAAAGACGGAAGTGAAGGATATAAAATAAACGGTAGGTTGCCGACAAAAATTTCCACAGTTTTTACCGAGGGCTCTCTTTCGAGAAAAAACTTAAAAGTTCTAGTTACTAACCTATCGGGAAACTACTCATTAGATTCGGATGTTGCGGCGATTATTGAAGTGATTGGTGCTAAAGTTACATCAGTTCAAAAGGGAGAACTTGGGAATTTTGATTGTATAGTCTTAGGGAATCTGCCTGAAGTTATTAAAATTTTATCCGACGATCTTAAGTGTGGCATAAACTTTAATAAAAAACCTGAAGGCAATTTTGATGTTGAAATTCAAATAGGCAGCATTTTTAATCAGACTCACTAACGATTTCTTCAATATCCTGTCTTTTGTGCACGAGCTCTGGCGGAGTGAATGCAACGTAGTCTATTTTTTCCGGTGGAAATGACGGCGAATCTTTCAATTTCTCGGATCTTTTAGTTTCTCTAATAAGTATTTTAACATCGTTATTATTGGCAGATTTGATGATTACCTGATAGCGGTTTCCGAGTTTGATCAACTTATTAAGTCTGGCCGAAAGATCGTCCGGCAACCTTCCTATATATTTTCCGGATTGTGTTTTTAGAGTAACTCTATGGGGGTGACAGATTAGTGCAATTTCGTCGCCTGAGTCCAGTTGTCTTATTAACTTTGGCTCGCCCAAATTGATAAGAACTACCATTTTAGTTTTTCCCGGCTCTTCCAGAAACGATTGTGCCGAGGAACTACCACTTGAAGTTTGATATGTTTTTTTAAAACCCCTCCATTTAAGAGCTTGTTTTTGGGCAATTTTGTTATATGGATCAATCTTTAGGGCTTTTGAACTTAAACTTTTTGCTTGCTTGATATTACCTGTTTCTGCACAAGCCCGAGCCAGTCGGATTAAAGAATCAACGTCGTTGGAGTTATTTCTAAGAATTTGTTCATTTAACTCAACGGCTTTTTGCCAGTTCCCGGCAAGTGCAGCAGAAATTGCTTTATGGGCAAGATCCTCATCCATTTGATCTATATGAGTATAGACATAGAACCTCGTATGTCAAGGGCAATTTAGTGTTATAATTGATGAAATGTCCGGACATTCGCATTACGCTACAATAAAACGCCAAAAAGGGTTGAAAGACGCGCAGAAAGGCAACGTTTTTTCAAAACTCGGCCGGGCTATAACTATTGCCGCCAAAGAGGGGGGGGGACCGGATCCGGATAGCAATTTTAAGCTTAGAGTAGCTGTAGAGAAAGCAAGACAGGCTAACATGCCTAAGGAAAATATAGAGAGAGCAATTTCCAAAGCGTCGGGTGGAGAAGTTTTGGAGGAAGTTTTTTATGAAGGTTTTGGACCTGGTGGAGTAGGAGTTATTGTGGAGGTTGCAACTGATAACAGAAATAGAACCGGACAAGAGATTAAAAATTTGTTTGAAAAAGCAGGCGGCAGGCTAGGTGGACCTGGAAGTGTTTCATTTAACTTTGAGCCAAAGGGGTTAATTTTGGTTCGTAAACAAAAAAATTTGGAGTCACAGATCTTAACCCTAATAGATCTGGGTGCAGAGGATGTGGAGGAGACAGAAAATGATGTGGAAGTCTATGTTTCTCCGGAAAAACTTGCTTCTGTGAGAAAAGTGGTTGAAGAAAAAGGATTTGAAGTTACATCTAGCGAATTGATTCAAAAACCCAAAAATTTTGTTACAGTATCGAGCTCGGAGGAAGCGAAAAAAACGATATCTTTTTTGGACAACTTTAATGATCATGATGATGTTCAAAAAGTCTTTGCAAACTTAGATGTCCCCAAAGATCTTATTTAGGCCACTTTAATGAGTAAACGAAAAAAATCTTTTATCACTTCCATAATTCTTTCGTTAGGGTTTTTAGGGATACAAATCTTTGATGTACAGTTTAGATTTTTATCGATAGGTGTTCTAACCTTGGTAACTTTAATCCTCTTTGCCTGGTCTCTCTCGGAAGGGTTGGGGAAAGATGCTACGCTCTTTGTATTAATACTGCCTACTTTATTTACATTAGCTGTAGGGCTTTTTTGGTTTTTAATTCCGGCTACTATATTTGCCAGGCTTCCAATATTAATATTTTACGGACTGGGAGTCTATTCTTTATGCTTGACAATGAACATTTTTACTGTGTCCTCGATAAGAACGATAGCTTTAAGCAGGGCAGCTAATGGTGTCGGTTTTGTATTCACTCTATTAACTTCTTTCCTTCTATACGATACAATATTATCCCTAAGAGCTGAGATTTGGTTTAACTCATTATTTGTTGCAACACTATCTTTTCCCTTATTTCTTCAAGGTTTGTGGTCAAGTAGCCTTGATAAGAAATTTAACTCAAGAATTTTTATATATTCGTTGATTTTTGGGTTAGGCTTATCGGAGGTTTCGATACTTTTGTACTTCTGGCCGACAACTGTAGTCGTGGGTTCACTTTTTTTAACTGTGGGCGTTTATATGCTTTTGGGGCTTGGCCAAGCAGTTCTCGAAGGAAGGCTTTTTGCCCAAACTGTTAAAGAATATCTCTTTGTGGCAATAGCAGTTTTTTTGGCAATGTTTATCGCAACATCATGGGGAGGATGAGGGGGAGAGGGGAGTAGAAGTAATGTACGACCTATAATATAAGTTAAGTAAATTCCTGCTAAGTAAAGGGTTTTCATGAATATTATAGGTACTTTTCACGATTTGTTGACTGATATATATTGATATAGTTACTCTTCTTTAAATATCTCGATTTTCATTATTTATTCTTTCCATTCGCGTTGTGGATAACCTTCCTAATAATTTTAAATACTTTTGCATCCCTACTTAGTGAAGAATTGACTTAAATTTTTGACTTTAACGATACATGAGATGAGACGTCTCTCTCGGGGAATAAATTTGATATAGTCCTTAATTTTTTCCCCTCCTGAGGTAGTTGCGAACATAAAGCTATTGACATCAAACATAAAAAGATTATTATTAAAACTGAGTATAATATCTCTTACACTCAGTTATGAATTAGTTGGGAGAAGTGGTAAAATAAGCTAAAGCTTTAGTACCCTTCCCTGTTTAAAGAATATGCAAGAAAACAAAAACATAGAATTACCCCTTTTTGACGATTTTCTCCTATATCTTAATACCCAAAATTATTCCGAAGAAACAATATACAGCTACGAACGGGACTTGAGGGTTTTTGAAGACTTTCTAATAGACTATCCTTCCCCTATTAACTTCGATAGAGTATCAAAAACGATTGTAAACGAATATAAAGCCTATCTTAGTTCCAGAGATAGACTTACTTCTATAAACAAAAATAAAGGTAAAGTTAAACTTTCGTCCTACAGTTTAAACAAAATGCTGTCCAGTTTTAGAAGTTATCTGAAATACCTTGTAGAAATGGATTATAAGGTTCCGATAGCACCGGAGGCCGTAAAACTTATTAAAACTGAAAAAAAACACCCAAAAGTGGCGGAGTTTAAAAAATTGGTAGAGCTCATAGAAGCTCCTTCTAAGTTGGAAAGAAATCCTAAAGTGGGTCTTCGTAATCGAGTGATGCTTGAACTTTTGTTTTCAACAGGAATGAGAATATCCGAACTTTGTAAATTAGATAGAAATGTTATTGATGAAACAGGAAGGATTTTTATTATGGGTAAAGGTAAAAAAGAAAGATTTGTTTACTTAACTCCCAGAGCTCGTTTTTATCTTGAAACTTATTTAAATAAAAGAAATGACAATTTTCCTGCACTTTTTATTCCTTATAGAGGCCTAAATTCAAAGAGTCGGGAGAAGAGGTTGTCAATTAATTACTTACAGGCGAAGATTAAGGAATATAGAGAAAACTTAAGAATTAACGTACCAACCTCAGCACATTCTTTAAGACACGGATTCGCGACTTATTTAGCCGAACAGGGAGCTTCCCCTGCAGCAATACAAATACTTTTAGGACACGAATCATTAAACACTACTACCCGCTATGTCCATGCTTCAGATAAATTCGCAGAGGAAACCCATAAGAAGTTTCACCCACTGAAAGAGGTAAAATGAATTACGATGTGGCTTTTATTCTAAACAATATTGTTTTTCCGTGTTCGAGAGGAACCTATTTGTTTTCCGAGAGACCTGCTTTAGAAGGTGCTCACGCAGTTTTATGCGCGAAAGAGATTTGCGAACTAATAAATAGAAAGGTTCTTATTTTTGATGTTAAACAAAGACCAATGTTTGAAAGTCACAACGAAGGAAAATCAATTGTGGGTTTATGGGCTGAATCAGTAAATCTGGAATTTGAAAAAGAGGTTGATGTCTCGGTGGGAGTCGCAGATGTTTTGGTTTACGCTGACGATATAGGGATTTTTGAAATAGGTTTCACAAGGCCTACAAAAATGCTTTTACTTCTGAAATATATTGTAAGACAAGATCATCCTTTCACTGTTCATTTCTGGCCTTACGGAATGAATAAAGCTTTTGTTTTCAGAAACTGGAAATAATCTTAAAGCAATGTCGCACAATGTTTGACAAAGTGTTTTTGTTAGTATAAACTCTTTTTAATGCCCAAATTATCTGAGAGTATTGAAAGTTATCTTTTTTCTTTAGATAACGACCACTTCTCTACTCTAACCTTTCGGAACTACAAACACTATTTAGAAAGATTTTTAGAATTCGTAATTAGCAGAGGCAATAAAAAGCCCGGAATTAAACATATTAATTTAAGCTTAGTTAAAGAATATAGCAATTTTTTACCTAAAATAGGTTTATCTTTAAAGACCCAAGGGTTTCATTTAATTGCATTAAGGTCATTTTTACGCTGGGTAAGAGAAAAAGGTTATAATTCTCTTGAGCCCGGGAGTATAAATATCCCCAAAGCGCAATCTGCTAAGTTGAAATTTTTAACTGGAGACCAGATTGATAGGCTCCTTAATGCTCCATCTCTTTCTACAATTCAGGGTAAAAGGGACAAAGCCATACTTGAAGTTTTATTTTCAACAGGACTGCGTATATCTGAGCTAGTTAAACTCAATCGCGATAAGTTAGATCTTGAAGAACGGGAGTTTGGGATAATGGACAATGGAGGAAGAACGAGAATTGTTTTTCTATCAAACCGGGCAACAGATTGGATCAAAAAATATCTTTCATCACGCAAAGACCATTTTAAACCTTTGTTTTTAAGGCATAAGGGTAAGATAGAACCGAGTGTCCCTGACGAAAAAACGCGTTTGACTCCCAGATCGATTCAAAGAATGGTTAAAAAATATGTCAGAAAGATAAATTTACCCGTCGACGCATCTCCCCATACGATTCGCCATTCTTACGCTGCGGATTTACTTATGGCTGGAGCGGATATTCGTTCAGTCCAGAAAATGCTTGGACACAAAAATATCTCAACAACTCAAATTTATACCCATGTCACCAACAAACAACTTCGTGATATTCATGAAGCTTTCCATGGTAGGGGTAAATGAAAAGGGTGAATAAATTCGACAAACTAAGTTTAGAAAGAAGTTTTGAGGCCGATTTTTTTGAAGTCTGAATCGAGAGTAAAAACCTCGTCTAACCTATATTCTTTCACAAAATAATAGATAGTTGCGTCGGTAAACGATATACGATGTTCGGAAAATTTAAGCATTATCTTTTCCGACTCTTTAAAAGCTACCGCATCAATCTGAAAGATATTTAGAGTTCCTATTTTTTCAAGTTCGTTGATTTTATTTACTGCGATTTTAAGAAAATATCCTCCCAGACTGGTGGTTATTTTCGTGTATGTTTCACCAATTACTTCGAAGTTTGTAGAGAAAAAGCTATTTTCTTTAACATAATCTCTATATTTATTTTTTGCAGTTATATGCCCCTGATCTTGGACAACAAAAAGCGCGATTAGGGCACTTGTGTCGACAAAAATTTTTGTCATTCAGTCAGTGAGATATATGTTGTCAACAGTTCCGGAAAGATTAACTTTTCTTTTGGATTTCAGGTTAATAATACCTACTATTGAATCTAGAGGTCCTTTAGTTTCAATATTTGCCTTTGAAACCAGAGTTTTTGATAGATTGTAAGCAATTGAATCAATCGCCTTTCTGATTACTGAGGAACGGCTTATATCAGTCAGCTTTTCAAAATCATCAATTATATTGACCGACTGCGGATTTAGGTATACTTGATATCTATTCATAGTATACATTAAACCATATGATGTATATTTTTGTCAAGACTGAAGTTTTTTTACTCTTTTACCTTCCAATCAATCATCCAAGCCTTCCGGGCTAAAAGGGTCTTCACCGGGCTCACCTTCCCCGCCTGGTTCTTCGCCTGGTTTTGGATCTCGACTATTCTGGAAATTGCTACTAATTTCTATTATAGGGCGAGTTTATTCGTCTTCTTCGTTTTTGTCAAGTGTTGCAACCGCCGCGATGCTATCCTCTTTATCGGTAAAACGCATCAGGATTACTCCCTGCGTAGCTCTTCCCAATTGTGGAATATTTTTTAGAGGAAGTTTAATTACCTGGCCGAGTTTGCTATTTAGAGCAATCTGATCAACCCCCTGGTTTACCATAATGGCCGTTGCCAGATCACCGGTTTTGGCATTTATTTGAGCTGCTTTAACTCCCTTGCCCCCCCTCTTTTGTAAAGGGAATAGTTTTACCGGAGTTCTTTTGCCGAGTCCTTTTTCGGAAATAGTCAGAATGTCCCGGAATACCTTCTTTCTTTTGTCTTCGGGTATGAATTCTTTTTCAGGGAAAACTTCCATTCCGATTACCCGATCCCCGCTTTCAAGTCTTATTCCCCTTACGCCTGTAGTTCCCCTTCCCATCGGTCTAGCGTTTTTTTCAGGAAAAAGAATCGATTTGCCCTTGAGAGTCAGAAGCAGGATTTTATCCGTTCCTGTTGTTGATTTTACCGAAACAAGTGAGTCCCCCGCCTCAAGTTTAATTGAAATAATGCCGTTAGACCTTAAATTTTGAAAATGATCAAGAGAAGTTTTTTTGACGTTGCCTAAAGCAGTTGTCATAATTAAAAACTTCTCGTTATTTACACCCATAGGCAGAATTGATTGCACTCTTTCTTCCGATTCAAGGTTTATGAAGTTGACAAGGGCTTGTCCCTTGGATTGGCGGCTGGTTTCAGGTATTTCCCATGCTTTAGCCCTAAAGACCCTACCCCTGTTGGTAAAAAATAGAATTGTGTCGTGGGTACTTGCTGCAAGCAGAAAGTCAATTTCGTCCTCGTCTTTGGTCGTCATTCCGACAACGCCCTTGCCACCCCTGCGCTGGGCGCGATATGTGTTTCTGGGTACTCTTTTTATGTAGCCTGTTTTTGTAACCGTTATTAGAGTTTCTTCCTTAGGAACTAAATCTTCTTCGCTAAACACGCCGATTTTTTGCTTGTAAATTTTGGTTTTTCTCTCATCGCCGAATTTAGTCTTTAATTCGGTCAATTCATTTGTGATAATCTCTAAAACTCTTTGCGGATTTTTTAGTATAGCAGTTAATCGGTTAATGAGTTCAGCAGTTTCTTTATATTCTTTTTCGATTTTCTCGCGCTCCAGAGCAGCCAAACGTCTTAATTGCATATCAAGTATTGCGGTTGCCTGAATCACGGTAAGGCCGAATCGGGTCATAAGATTGTTTTTGGCATCTTCCTGGGTCGCGCTTTGCCTTATGGTTTTGATTACTGTGTCAAGATTGTCGAGCGCGATTTTGAGGCCTTCCAAAATGTGGGCTCGCTTTTTCGCGGCGGTAAGCTCAAATATAGTTCTTCTGGTTATAACCTTCTGGCGGTGCTTAACATATTCAACCAGAATTTGTTTAAGATTTACAGTGTGCGGAACTCCGTCGATAAGAGCCACAAAATTGGCAGGGAAAGACGTCTGAAGATTTGTATGCTTGTAAAGATTATTCAAAATCGCTTTGGGTTTTCCGTCTCTTTTGATGTCAATAACGACTCTAATTCCGTCCTTATCGGATTCGTCCCGAAGTCCACCGATGCCGACTATTTTTTTAAGCTTGACTAAGTCCGCAATTTTGGCCACAAGTTCGGATTTATTTACCTGATAAGGAATTTGGCTAATAACTATTTGTGATTTTGACTTTTCCGACTCTTTAATCTCCGCTACTCCACGCACTATTACTTTGCCGCGGCCTGTGGCGTACATTTCAATTAAGCTCACCGAATCATAAATAACTCCCCCTGTCGGAAAATCAGGACCGGGCAGAATCTCAGTTAATTCCCCAACTGTTATTTCAGAATCAAAGTTGGTTTTTGTGGAAGTCAAATCCTCATTTTCGAGTTTCTTTTCGGCTCCCGAGGCCACAAGGTTTATTTTTTTGATAAAGAATTCAGCTTCTTTTTCCTGGATCTCTTTTTCAAAAACGACTCTGCCTTTTTTAATTGTTGCGGTAAGCGCGTCAATGACCTCTTTAATATTGTGGGGCGGAATTTTGGTAGCCATCCCAACAGCGATGCCCTCAGATCCCATAAGAAGTAAGTTTGGTAAAAGCGATGGCATATAAACCGGTTCTTTTAAAGTTGCGTCAAAATTGTCCGTAAAGTCGACTGTTTCCTTTTCAATATCCGTGAGCATATAAGATGAAATCGGAGCAAGGCGAACTTCTGTGTAACGCATGGCTGCCGGCGGGTCGCCGTCCACAGAGCCGAAGTTTCCCTGTCCGTCAATCAGGGGATAGCGCATCGAAAATTCCTGGGCTAGACGAACCAACGTATCATAAACCGCCTGGTCGCCATGGGGATGGTACTTGCCTAAAACTTCTCCAACTATTTTTGCGCTTTTGGAGTAAGATGCGCCCGGTCCTAAACCCAGTTGGTGCATTGCGTATAAAATTCTTCTGTGAACTGGCTTTAAGCCGTCCCTTATATCAGGAAGTGCCCGGGCGACAATAACGGACATTGCGTAATCGAGGTACGATCGGGATAGCTCTGTCGTTATTTCTGATGATATTACTTTTCCAATATCCATAGACAAAAAAACAGGCTTTTGGCCTATTATTATTTTAACTATTTGAAGCCATTAACGCAAGAAGAAAAGCTAATTGGCGGATTTTTTGGTTTTGTAATTAAAAAGCCAGATGATTACTAAAGCCGTAATTGTAAAAATAAGAGTCGAAACTAAAGGAATATATAATGAATATGATGGCTTTTCAACTATTATGTCTCCCGGAGCTTTGGGAAGATTTAATTTTGACGCATAATTAAAATACAACAGGAAAAACAAGGTATAAAAAATAATAAAAACTAAACCCCATCTTGCTATTACTTTTCTCACAGGAAGCGGCCCAATATCTTTTTTCTTTTGGTCTTTCATTAGTTCCACCGGAACGACCGCTTGGGTATCAACCTCATGCAACTGGTTGTTAACGTCTTTCATGGCGCAATTATCTTGTAGCGTGAGCCAGAATAGGTAGTGCCATCATTAAAATCGCCAATATGGCCAAAGCCATCAATGGTGTGAGATTAAGTTTACTTTTGGTCTCCAACATATCATATCACCTCCTTTTCTTTATATTAGAAAATTAGTTTCAATATATCAAGTCCAAAGAATAATAAAGCTTGCTCCCTATAAGATTAAGATATAGGGGTTACTATTTAATATTATAAGCTTTTTTATCATTTATCGTATTAAGATATAGTTGACAGAGTGTAATTTAACGGACTAGTTTTAAATTAGTAAATCTGAAAATAGGCATTTAGGGGGCTGTGCCCCCCGAAGCCTTGGCGAAGGGGGGTGAGAAAAATGAATATAACGAAAATTGCCGTAAGTCTAGCCACGATCGGTGCAACAGGAGCCCTTTTGGTCGGCGCCACCTACGCTTTCTTTAGCGACCAAGGAACAAGTTCTAACAATATATTTAATTCTGGATCGTTAGATATGAAACTGACAGATGCAAATGAAACTGCACTGGATAATGTTTCAGGAACGTGGGGATTGGCCTCGGCACCTGGTGATACTTTTTCGGGTGATCTCGAAATCAAAAATTCCGGAAGTGTTAATGCAAATCATGTCGAATTGCAGTTTGATAACACTGTTACAGAAGCAGTGTCTGCTCCGGGTTCAACTGCTACCATTCCTATGGATAGGGTTATAGAAATAACTGTCTTGGATTGGGATAGTGATGGGGATGGATCAGTAGACACGAATCTACTTACTGGACTTACCGACATTAATGTTAATGGAATTATTGATCTTGATGATTTTGAAAACCGAAATGTGGATGGGTCAGTTGATTTTGATAATGTTAGTTTTAGTGGTACACAAAGCGCGAACCACAAACTACACATGGTTGGTAGACTAAGTCCAACATTAGCGGTGGATCAGCATCAAGGAGATAGTGTAAACATGAGCCTAACTGCGACGATGAATCAGGATATATCGCAGTAAGTGTGAAAGGCTTTTGCGGGATTTGGTATGAGTCTTGCCTTCTTCTCCCGGAAGCCTTTCTGTTTGGGTGTTTGTAACCGATTTAACTAGAGTTGTGTATGGAAAAAATAGTAGAGTTAATTAAGTATTTTGTATTAAGTGTTTTTGGGACTGCTTTGGTTGTTCTTTTGCTTCCTTTGCTTCTTAAGCTTCCATATGGTAACAAATTAATGGTTGTTCAGACCGGTAGTATGGAGCCCGCAATTCCCACTGGTTCAATTATATCTTCCGGTAACAGTGTCGATATAGTTAGTCCTATTCCTTCAGCCAAATTTTCGGTTGGAGACATTATTACATTCTCTACAGGTAAAAACATATTTGTCAGTCATAGAGTTGTAAAAGTAGTAAATAAAGACGGTGGCTTTTTCTACCAAACTAAAGGGGATAATAATAACTCTGCAGATAATAATATGATTGAGGAAAATAAGGTTATCGGAAAAGTTGAGAATACTCTCCCCTACTTAGGAAGGCTTGTAGTTTTTGCAAAAAAACCGGCCGGATATTTAATGTTGGTTGTTATTCCGTGTTTATATGTAATAGGGACTGAAATTTTTGGGATTGTCAATGAATTGAAAAAGAAAGAGAGTTCTTTAGCAGCTTTATAACATGAAGAAAAAAGCTATATTTATTTTCGGTATTTTGACAATTTGGGTATTGGTTTTAGTTGTATCTAAAAACACTTATTCTTACTTCTCAAATAGTGCTGTTTCAAGTAATAATATATTTACAGCAGCACCAATATTTCCAGGGTTTCCAGGTAGTGTAGTTGTAAATGAGATTAATTGGGTTGGAAGCGATTTAACAGGTCAAACGGGACAAAATGATGAATGGTTAGAGTTACGAAACACCACTGAATCATCTATAAATATTTCAGGGTGGAAAATTTCCGGTGCGGTAGTAGGCACAGGCGACCTAAATATTGCCTCGGGAATCATACCTGCGGGTGGATTTTTCTTGATATCTAACTTTGATGAAACTACTTCAAGAATTAACGTAGCGCCCGATTTAGTGACAACTGACTTACAGTTAGATAACGCGAATGCTCAATATATTTTGAAGGATAATTCAAACAATGTGATCGATACTGCTGACGATGGGTCTGGAAATCCTCTTGCTGGTACGAACGGACCGCCGAAGAGATCTATGGAGCGCAAATCCCCTAGTGGCGATGGTACTTTGGGAACTAATTGGCAAAATGCGTCTACTCATACAAATATGGATGGATCAGCATCGACAGATGAGTATGGTACGCCGAAGGCGACAAATGGATTATGAAGAATTTTAGAAAAATAATTTTAATAATTTTAGCAGGGATTTTGAGTTTTGGAGTTTACAAGAGTTTTAAGAAAACAGAAAGTCCAGATACTGTTCGAGCGTTTGGGGATTTGAGCGTAACATATTTGACCGTTCCTTTGGGTGCGCCGATATTTAGCCTAAATAATATGGCTCCGGGTGATCCGCCCGAAACCCGTGATATTGTAGTTACAAATAGCAGCCCGGTTGATAAATTTGTAGCCGTTAGGGGGATTAGAACCGGAGGAATTGGAGGTTCCCCGCAACTAGAGAACGTTTTGGATATTGTTATTTCAGAAGGCGGAACTGATTTGTATGGTGGAATTGTCGGAGCAAAAACAGTTAAAGATTTTTTTGACGCCAGCGATATTATTAGTCATCCTAACGGCATTCCCCTATCGACTGTTGGCAGTGGTCACGATAAAACTTACAAAATAAAAGTAACTTTTCCGTCTTCCGCGGGAAATCCGTTTCAAAACAAATCGGTCATTTTTGATCTGACTTTCGGGATAGTAACCGGAAATAATGTTGTTATTAACGAAGTGTACTACAAAGTGGATAGAAGACACGGGCTTGACGGGACTAGAAATGACGAGAACTGTAGAGAAAGAGAAAGGGGTAATAATAAAAATAAAGAAAAGGACGATGACGATGATAAGAACGACCGCAAGGATTGCGATGAAAAGGGAAAGAGGAACGGAATTAATGACGAGTGGATTGAGCTTTATAATCCCACAGATCGTGATATCTCTCTTAAGAATTGGACTTTGATTGATAACTGGGGAGTTGCGACCAAAATTAATGCCAATAAAATTATAAAGAAAAACGGGTTTGCGCTTATATCCAAAGACGCAAGCCTGTGGAGATTCTGGAATGAGAACCGTGACGCAATAAAAATTGAGCTTGGAAGACGGATTGGAAATGGTCTGGATAATTCAGGAGACCGTCTTATTCTTAAAAATTCATTGGGCGCCGAAGTTGATTTTGTTGCTTGGGGTAACGACATTTTCCGCTGGAATCCGGCGGTTTTAAATCTTTCCTTAGGAAGTTCAATCGAGCGCCTTGCTCCGGGACTTAACTCTGACTCCCCTATTGACTGGCATTCTCAAACTCCCCCATCCCCCGGAAGTTGAAAGATAGACGACTATTGACTTGAGGCTTGAAAAATTCCCTCTAGTATGTATAATGCAAGCTATGGCTAAAAGGAGAATACAAGTTACGCTTCGTGAGGCCGCAGAGTTGCCTGATATAGTTTTCGGACAACCGACACAGGATGAATTAATAGCTGCGCACGAAGCCGAATGGAGGATAAAAGACGCAGAAAGACAGGTGGCATTTAAGAATCTTTTAGGAACGACGGCTAGAAGAATAGTAGGAGGACCGACTGACGCTGAAACAAGGGTTGTTACTATAAGAAAAGAAAGTGAACCTTCTGAGACTTAACGCTTTAGCTTCTGAATAATCTTATGTAATCTAGTAGAAAATGAAAAAAAATCCAGTAGATCGCTTGCGGAAACATATACTTGCCGAAACTGGAAAAGCCAGGGAAGAGGCCGATAGAAGAGTAGATAATGGAGATGAAATCTCAGTTGGCTGTATTGATGAAAAATCAGTTAACTCGCTTGAAATGGAGTGGAGACCGCCAGGAGGCTGGGCCTTTGTTTTTATGGAGGGGTATGCGGATGAGTATGTGAGTCGAAGAAAAGGTAAAAAAATTACGGCTGTAGCCCATGAAAAATGCGCCTATTTATATTTTGTCCACGGCGCCCAAACTCTTGAACGACAGAGAGAGATTTTGCGAAGCATCGAAGATAAAACAAAAGAGCTTAGAGAAAAATATGGAAGCGAGATTGAATTTATAGTCGACAGCGACGGCTCCGCCCCTATTTAAAAAGTCAGTTGATTAACTTCAAGCCAGTCGTTTTCGTTGACGACAACTATTTTTCCCTCCCCAATTATGTACATATAATCATTAAGATATATTGCCCTTTTAACATTAAATTCACTAACAGCCTTAACCAATTTCAATTCTTTATTTTGATATGAAAAGATATAACCTCCTTTACCCGATGGTAAGAAAAAGACCTGGTGTTTTGGGTCTAACAAAAAGGCGTGATGGTTTTGGGAGACTTCGGTCCAGTATTCATCAAGTAAGTATTTGCTGAGTTCAACCGGATTATCCGGATTTGCCACATCAAAAAGCGATAATTTTACTTTTGAGTTCTCCGAGCCTACCCCCAGGACAATATTTGTTGCTATCTGGTCAAGATAGGATGAAAACCCCGGGATTTTTAATTCTCCCTTTTTCTGAGGACTCATGGGATTTGATAGGTCTAAAACAAAAAACGGATCAACTTGCTTAAAAGTAACTACATAGCCTTTGTTTTCGATGAACCTAACTGAATAAATTCTCTCCCCGACTCCCAAATCCGTTATTTGGCCGAGATTCTTAAGATTACTGTCCAAAATATAAACGTCATTTGAAGTTTGTGTGTTTCCAATTCCGAATTCCCAAAATCCGTTTCCTCCGCCAATTGTAGTAGCAATGCGCAAATTCCCCTGATATTCGTCTAATGAAAATTGATTTAAAGGATTTCCGGGAACTTCACCAGTTGATGCAATATCCATGATGTTAAGATTTATTTTGACTATCCCTGTTTTTTCCAGGTCTCTACTATGAATTTTTAAGTAGTCAGAAAGTCTGTTTTGTAACTCGTTCTCAAATTTCAGTTTTCCGTCATTTGAAAGAGAGTTTAGAAGTTTTTCGTAAATTACCTGAAGTTCCACCATTTTAGCCTGGCTGCTTATGTCAATATTTTTCAGATTCCCCAGTTGTTTCAAAATTCCTGAGTCTATTAGATCTTGACCTTTTTCAGTGAAGAAATTAAAAATAAAGCTGACCGGGTCGGGGTCAAAAGTATAGGTAAAATAGATTGCATTCAGTGACATATAAACTACTGTTTGGCCGCTGGAGCCCACTGCCGAAACCCTTTTTTCGATATTTCCTGTTTGGGGGTCAAGAGTCAAAGCAGTGAAAGTTACGTCAACAGGAGTACTCCTGACAGGATGATAGATCTCAACACAGGGAATTGAGATAGATACGCCCTGAAGCGACATTGGGACAATCGGGCAGGGATTAGTATAATTGATTTCGGTTTTTGTGACCAGGTAAATTTTATTACCAAAAAGACGAGCCGAAACAAGTTGATTGTAATTCTCAAAGTTAAGTTTCCATTTTTCCGAAGGATTTGACGGGTTTGATACGTCGTAGCCATAAACAGAGTTATCTGTAAATACTGTCAAAATATTACCGCTAAGCAAGATTTCTCCGCCTTTATCAATGGTGGCCTGTTTAGCCAATTCTGAAGGGGGAAAGGCTTTAATTACATTTGTTATGCCAATGGCCGTAACCGGAGGAATAATCCCGTTAAATGTTTTGTCTAGGTTCATAACATTACTTTCCGGCACGATTTCCCTGAAATAAATATTGGGGTTTTTGAGAGAGAAAAAGATATTTTTGCCGTCGGTTTTAACTATGTCGGGTTCGTCAATTCCTTTAACCTGAATATTTGTCTCGGAAACACGTCCGGCCCCAGCGTCTGTGGATTTACTTACTCCGGCTAATGGCAGACTTGGCGCCTGCAAAGCATTAAATTCGGAAGCTCCGAGTCCTACGCCGTAAACATTTGCTATCTGTTGGCTTTTTGTTAGATATTCTTTGAATTCCGCCTCTGAAGTAAACTTTTTCAAGCCCGATTCTAAGGCAGTTGGCTTTTTAATTAAAGGTAGTTTTGGTAAATTAAGCCTGAAAAAAATTAGAGCGATGACACCTGCTAGAAATACGGCGGTTACACCGGACAAAGTTAGATATAGTAATTTATTTTTTGACGGTTGCATCTGGCGTGTTATCGATACTTACTTCCTTGGTTCTAAGTTTAACAATAATCGGTCTGGCTAACATTACTCCCAAGGAAGCAATTTTATAGCCAACGCTGCCCAAAAAACCCATCAGAAAAACGTGCGCGGCTATATTTGAAGTTTCGTTAATTAGATCCGGCTTAATAAGTTCGGTTTTTGGAGCGGGTGTTCCTTCGGGGAGTTTGTTTCCGGTAAGCTGAATGGTATCAATTGATATTCCGCTAAAACTGAAAAGATCAATAGGTTTGGCTTTTTTGGTAAAAACCATGTAGACACTCACGGCAGAATAGATAATCGTGATAACTCCGGCTAAAATGAGAAAGTATCCCAGAACCTTTTCCATCATATAATTTATAATACACTAAAAAGATGAAAAAAATAATAATTGCACTTCTTTTTGTAATATTTGTTTCTGCAGGACTTTCTACCCTGGGCGTCTTCCGCAGACAAAACGTGGCCACTCCTGCCTCTATAATTAATAATCCTACTCCAACTGAAATAATTAAAAACAAGAAATATAAATCTCAGTTAATTACGGTCGATGACCCATCAGGTCTTTATCTTTATCCGAATTATGAAGAACAGGCAAATTCAAAGGATCTTATAAACAAAAACAGTTGCAAATCTTTTGTAAACGCTGGTTTTTATTCAAAAGACAGTTCCCCTCTTGGCCTTTTAATTTCCCAGGGGAAGCTTATAAACAAAGACAGGAAAAGTGAGCTTTTTAATGGCTATTTTTCAGTAACCTCTGAAAGTGGGGTTTTTATAACGGACTCGGTTCCTCGAAATGAAGTTAGGATCGCTTTACAGTCAGGCCCGATTTTAATAAAAGACTTCTCCCCACAAATACTTAAACTCAAACAAGATGAGGAAGCCAGAAGAGTAGTAGTTGCAACCGATAAATCAGGCAAGATTTATTTTATGGTTTTTTATTCGGAAGATTCTTTTTTTTCAGGACCATTTTTGAAGGATTTACCACAGATAGTAGAAGATTTTGAGAGAGATTCGAACTTAAAATTTGATAATGCTCTAAATTTGGACGGAGGCTCGGCATCAGCTTTTTACTCGGAAGATTTTTTTCTGTCAGAATTAAACCACGTTGGTAGTTTTTTTTGCATATTGGAGTGAATTTTTTGTATCTTAGAGGCGAATTGGCTTTTTGAAAATTTGAGCATGTTAAAAGGAATATTACTTTTTATATGCTGAAAAATTTGTGCTTGCCTGGCTGAAGCAAAAGCCCTGGCCGTCTGGCGGAAGTTTATATTTACCCGTCTTCCCTTTCCCTCTTTTTTCTCCATTAGTTTATTTATCTTATACAACTTTTATCCGGAATTCCACACACAAAAATGATCCTTTTTAGGTGCCTATAACTGTAGCAATGACTCTAGGCAGCTTAATTTTCAGCTTGTCGTATCTCGCCAAAAGGGTTAATGAATCAATATCTATATGTTGTCCAGGAGTTATGGGGATTATTCCAGAGTTTATTTCAATTCCTTCTTCTATAAGTCCTCTAATTTGATAGTTTCCACCTCTTTCCGGTCCATCCGATTCTATATCAACTCTGCAAAAATATTGATGGTCTTCCCATATGTAGAGACTGTCTATCTGTCCTTTATCCGTAACTTCCTTTTGAGCATTTTTATGTTTCACCAGTACGCCCCTATCCGCCCAAGTCAACCACCCTGAATCTAAACCTTGCTGCAATGTATTATATCTTCTTTCAATTATCATAAATTTTCCCATAGTATATTATTTTGATCCTTATTATGCAAATTCACATTATCTAATAACTTCTACTGTTCTAGAACACTGTAACAAATTATGCGTGTTTTCTTTTGAATCTGTAACTTTCACTGTAAATTTCATGAATACTTTTGTCAAGATTTTTTTTATTTTTCACTCCCCTATTTAAATCTTTTAACCAATTGTTCTGTTTTTTGAAAAGGGCGTACTCGCCCAGTGCAAGCAGTGTTTGGGGCAGATGAAATTCTATGGGTCCTTTAGGAAGTTTTTCGGGCATCTTATACCTGACAGGTAACTTGGAAATTGCCTTTTTAAACCCTTCTCCACCTTCCTCCAACCAAATGTTTACTTTGCTTACTGTTGCCAGGCTTGTATGAACTTGAGAACATATTTCTCGCTGTGTTATCCCCGAAAGCAAGAGTTTAGCTATTCTTAAGCGGGTCGATAAATTTCTAATCTCGTTGGCCGTGAGTAAATCCTGTAAAAAAAGTGCTATTTCCATAGGACCTTTTACATTCCTAAAAGAGTTAATCAGATCAAACATTAAATCTATCTTTTGTTCGGTTGATAACTTTTCAATTTTTATCATGTTCTATTGTTCTAGAACAGTATAACATGATGTTAGTTTAAATTGCCAAGTTTCCTGTTAACTTCTTCGTAAATCTCCGAGCCTAAAGGGGGTTTTTCGAGGAGTTCTTTTTGAATACCGCTATCCGCAATCTTCTTTCTGGCCTGATTTTTGGTGAAGTTTTTGCCGTAAACAAGCTTCATATAAAGAATCAATCCTTCCATAAGAGAGTTTTTGCTTAGTTGGCCTTCGTGTTGATACATATAACGTCTTAAAAAAAGTCCTGAATTTTTTGTTTTGATAGGGTCCGGCAATTTAATTAAATCAATAACTACAGAATTCGTTCTCGGGGAGGGATAAAAATTTTCTTTTGGAACGTACATTTTAACTTCTGATTTAAAAAATGATCCGAAAACACCCGACCCGTCTATCTTTTTCAGAAATTTAATCGGTATTACTAAAATCACTTTGTCATATTCCAGGAAGGTCAGATTCTGTAAAAATGGTTCAATGAATGAATATGGAGGGTTGGAAACAACTTTGTTATAAATCTTTTTCTTTTCAAATTTTCCGTGAAGCTGGACAAAACTCCACGCGTTTTCGTAAATTACATCAACATTTTTGGGTAAGGTTGACAAAAACGGCTTAAACTTTTTGTCTATTTCAAAAGCTATAACCTTACCAGCTTTTTTGGCAATTTCTTTAGTTAAATTTCCAATACCCGCCCCTACTTCAAGAACAACATCGTTTTTACTAAGTTGGGCAAATTCAGTTAGTTTACGAATGATCTTCCGGTTGACTAAAAAGAATTGGTCTTTGAGAGGGTCAGGATTGATTTTCATTTGAAGATCGGACCATGAGCTCTTCTGCTTCGTAGCGCTCGCCGAAGTTTTGCACTTTGACCCATTTACCCGGTTCTAGGGTTTTGTAGTTTTCAAAGAAATGCTTAATTTTATCAAGAGTCGGTTTGGGAATATCTTTGACCTTTTCAAAAATGCCGTAAACAGGATCTATTTTTTGATCCGGTACCGCTAAAATTTTCGTATCAATCCCCTCTTCGTCTTCCATCGCGAGAAGGCCGAGTGCATGGCATTTCATTACAACGCCGGGCTGGACCGGAAGCGAGCTTAAAATAAGAACATCAAGGGGGTCTCCGTCTTCACCTTTTGTATTTTTGACAAATCCATAATTAAAAGGATAAACGAAAGCTGTATGTAAAAATCGGTCAACGGTCAGTTCTCCCGTTTCCCCGTCAACTTCATACTTAATGCTGCTTCCCGCTGATATTTCTATGTATGCTTTAAAATCCATAAGATTATAAATATTATAACAATTATAATTGTTATATATCTAGGTTGGCGAACTTCGCATTAGTTTGGATGTAGTGTTTTCGGGGGGCGACCTCCTCCCCCATCAGCATTGTAAACATTCTATCGGCTTCTTCGGCATCTGATATTGTAATTTGCTTAATTGTTCTGGTCTTTGGATCCATTGTTGTTTCCCAGAGTTGGGATGGGTTCATTTCTCCAAGACCTTTGTATCTTTGGATGGTGTATTTCGCATCACGGTTTTCCTTCAAGATCTGTGTCTGTTCCTCGTCCGAATATGCATAGAAGATTTTTTTTGCTATCGTGATTTTGTAAAGGGGAGGCAAAGCTGCATAAAGATACCCCCTGGTTATAATTTCGGGCAGGTGTCTGTAAAAAAGGGTTAAGAGAAGGCTTTTGATGTGTCCGCCGTCAACATCTGCATCCGTCATCATTATTACACGATGATATCGTATTTTATCATAGTTTAACGAATCACCGATTCCCGCCCCCAGGGCTACTATTAGATTTTTAATCTCGTCAGATTTTACCAGTCTATCAAGGTGAGCTCTTTCGGTGTTTAAAATTTTTCCTCCTAAAGGAAGTATTGCTTGAAAACTTCTGTTTCTTCCTTGTTTTGCGCTTCCTCCGGCTGACGGTCCTTCTACTATATATAGTTCAGATATGGAAGGGTCTGTGCTTTGACAATCGGCAAGTACTCCCGGTAGAGTTACTCCTTCTAAAGCCCCTCTCCTTAAAACCGCATCCTTTGCAGCCCGGGCAGCGAGCCGGGCCATGGCAGCAAGCATGATTTTTTCAACTATCCGCCTTGCCTCGGCCGGGTGTTCTTCGAAATGAGTGTCAAGACCTTCTTTAACTGCGGATGTCACAAAGCCTTGGACTTCGGGATTGTTGAGTTTGGCTTTTGTTTGCGATTCAAATTGCAAGGATTCTGACGGCATTTTGACATAAATAACCGCGTTTAAGCCCTCTTTCATATCCTCGCCGGTCAACTCTTCCTTAATACTCCCCAGTTTTTTTGCATAATCAACAATACTTCGGGTGAGAGCGATTCGAAATCCTGTCAAATGCGTTCCGCCGTCAGTGGTGTTTATCCCGTTGACAAAACTTTTGACGTTTTCGTTAAATGTGTCCGTGTATTGGACTGCTGCCTCGATTTGCATGTTAGCATCAGTTTTAGAGACATAAATGACGTCGGAAAGAGTCTGTTTTCCCCTGTTTGCATGGGTAACCAACGATTTAATGCCCCCTTCGAAATAGTAGTGGGATTCCTCGCCATCGCGAACGTCTTTGAAATTGAAATTGAGTCCTGCGACTAAATAAGCGCGGTCCTTGAGTAGATTTTTGGCCTTTGTTTTATCAAAAACCAAATCCCCAAAAATCTTTTTGTCCGGAATAAATTTTGTGATTGTGCCAGATCCGCTTTCAGGCTGATTTATTTTAATTCCCCACTCCGGGGGTAGCCAGCTGTCTAATTGTTTTTGCGAGGCGGCAGTTACCGGAGCTTTGGGATTGCCTCTCTCGTATTCTTGAAAATAGGCTTTATTATCCCTTAAAACTATTACCAGAAAATATGATGATAGCGCGTTGACTACAGACGCTCCGACTCCATGAAGCCCGCCGGAAACTTTATAGGCTCCTCCGCCAAATTTTCCTCCAGCGTGGAGTTTTGTCATTGTCACCTCAAGAGCTGATACGCCGGATTTGTGTTTATCGATAGGAATTCCGCGGCCGTCGTCTTTTATTGTTGCCGAATTGTCAGATCCCAAAGTGAGCCATATATTTTTGGCGACCCCTGCGAAACTTTCATCAACTGAGTTATCTACAATTTCCCGTAAACACTCATGAAGCCCTCGGGAATCGGTCGAACCGATATACATTCCCGGCCGTTTTCGGACCGGCTCGAGTCCTTCCAGAACTTGTATTTGCTTTGCTGTGTAATCAGTGTTATCCATTTGGAAATTAGGTGTTAATTACAAATCTTGTAAGTTGAAGCTGGACATTTCCATTAGATTTAATAAATTTAAGAGTTTTCATAGCCTCTTCTATTGTAGCTGAAATGTGTGTTTCCTCAAGCATCAAAGCGTGGGAGGATTTAATAAAATTTGTAAGAAACTTAATTGCTTCTTCACGCTTAGTTATTTTAGAAATGATCTCAAGTTTTTTCCCGACCGAAGAACTCAAGAATTTTTTTGTAATCTCTGTTTTTTCATTGGAAATTGAAAACTGAAAATTGGAAGTTTTAATTACCTGGCATCTTGAAATGATTGTTTCCGGAATTAAATCAATGTTTGACGCAGTTAATATATAAATTAAATTCTTTGGCGGTTCCTCAAGATTTTTCAAGAACGCGTTTTGTGCTTCTTCTGAAGCCCCATCAACATTTTTAAGTATAATTGCTGTTTTTTTAGCCAAGCTCAGTTTGGTAAATTTTTGTAAATCCCTGACGTCGGAAATTTTTTCGAACGGAAATTCCATCGGGCTGGCTTTAGTTTCTTTTGTTAACTTAGTAACTTGTTCACTTACTAACTTTTCATCTTGTCCTATGATCAAAAACGCATGCATGGCTTGGTTTATGGAGCAACCTCATTCCATCTTAGCTTTAAAACGCCAAGACGGGCCGGATAAGTAAATTGTAAATCCGGAGCGTATTGGATATATTCTGATGGTTGAGTTCCATTGCCAGAACCTCCTAAATCCCTTTGAAAAGTTATTCCTCCCCAGCCGATTAACATACCCCTTATTCTTAATTGATAATCTGCTCCTGCCGAAAAATGACCTGTCGAAATAGTTCCATCAGCCATATAAATACCCTCTAGTCCCGGGCTTCCGTTAATATCTCCTACTCCAACTGAATCTCCGGCGCTCGCTACCTCTTCTGAGATAATTATATTGCCTTTGACTATGAACGCTACGAATCCCTGGCCGTCATTTAAATTAATTCTTGTGTTTGTAGGAGTTAAATTGTTGTAACCAAGATAAAGGTTTCCTTCGACTAGAACCACCATTTTATTATTATTTATATTACCTGTTCCGTGAATTCTTAAATCTCCTAGCGCTCGTCTCCACGTATATCCTCCTGAGTTGAAACCGGCGAGTAAAAGATTGCCTGCGGGTATCGTGTCTCCTGCCGGGATGCAGCCGTTGGAAGACCCCGTGCAGTTTCTGACTTCTGTGGGGGCAAGATTTTTTAAGAAGTTATAACCGTAGATCGGATTTGCCGAGGTTCCAGAAAAAGAGGTTGCTGAGTTGACTATCCAGCCAAAGGGAGGGATTTGCGAGACAGAGCCATTTCCGAAGCTTGCCGTTCCATTCAGTATAGGTATCCCAGGATATCCTCCGGCGCCGGCTAAGTTGAAATAAGGGTTTGTGGCAGTAGACGAAATTGGATCGGTAAGATCCCCTTCGCTTAAAACATCGGCGTCTCTAACCTGCCACCAAGGGTCCGGCTCAACTACGGAGACGGTTTGAGTATCAATGCAGGCCGTTACATGGTTGTAACCGGTGCTGGTTGCGTGGACTGTCGCGGTTAAATCTGCAGTCCCGGGCGCTAGCGCTGTAGCAGTATTTGTGTAGGAAAAAGTACTGTCCGCGTCAGCCGGTGCAGCCGGATATGCTATAACAGCCGGGTTATTGGACGAAAAGTGTACTTCGTTGATAACCGCATCAGGTGGACTAAGACTGGAAATAGACGCCAAGGTGGTTTGTGTTTCACCCGGGGTCATGGAATATACGGAAACAAGAAGGGTGGCGTTACAGGTAGGTAGAGAACAAGAATCGACACTTTGGGTAAAGGGCACTGACCAATTTGAGGGTGTAAATCCCCCTGCACTATTTCCCGCCCTTACTCTTGAATAATAAGTTCCGGCGGGAAGAGGAGTTATGTATTTACATAAACCTCCTCCACTACAGCCAAAGTCCGAAGCCGGTCTCCAGCCGTTGTCGATAACAATTGCACCGGTAGTAGAATTATAAATGTCTATTTCATATTCGGTCGCGACAACTCCACCGCATTGTATTGCGGCCCACGACCAAGTAGCTTCTCCGCATATAGCAGGTCCTGGATCTACCGGTGCGGGCAGGATACATTGGCTTGGTGAAGTAGTGGGAGTTGCGGGAGGAACACATGCTAATGTGACAGTTAAAGTATTTGTATAAGGCGTAAAGGTTCCGGTACTTAAGAAGTAGCCTCTTACGCGATATCTGTAGGTTGTGAGGTCCGAAACTGTCGAGTCTGAATAATTAGTTCCTGTTGTGGTTCCAATTTGGGTAAAGGCCGAACAAGTTGAACCCTGGCATCTTTCAACTCTGTAATTGCTTGCACCTGCCACAGAATTCCAGGAAAGATAGCCTCTGGGCGGTGAACACAGTGCGCTTGCCTGAAAATTAGTTGGTGCTCCGGTAGGAGCAGGGGGTGTCGGACAAACGGGTACTATGGCCGTCGCTGCGGTGGCTGCACTATAACAGCTCATGGGTCCCACATAGACCCACCAGTCATAAGTCCTGCCTGCAACCACGTTTCTGGTATAACTGTTTGTACCCAGGGTGTCTATGTAAGTATCATTCGCCCCAATCCAACCATCTGACTTATCGTCGATTCTTAATATATAATTTGATGCTCCCGAAGGGCTCCAGGAAAACGTCACCGGAATTGGCAAACCAGGTGGAGCGCAATTCGTATTTCCATTCGGACTAAGCGAGGTCGGGGGTGCCGGCGGTACACAGCCAGGAGTAGGAGGAGGAAAAGTGGGGGGGGGAGGGAGCGTCGGCACCGGGGTGTTAGTCGGACTGTTAGACACAGTCACCGTAATCCAGTCACCACTTGACCTACAGTCAATAACTCCTCCCGGCAGCTGAGGATAACCTCCCCTATTGGGTGAATAAAATGGATTTCCCGAACAGTTGGCAGCGTTAGCGTTATTTACGAACCCGGCTCTTGCATAGTAAGTGCCTGCTGCTGGAAAGGGGAAGGTTACGGAGGCAGAACTTGCGCCTCCCGCAGTTGAAGAAATGGTACTTCCACCAGAATTATGAATTACAATATAAGAATTTCCCGAACCCAATGCTGATCCCGAACAGGTGGTCGTAAAAGTACCGGATTGCCCAGTCAGTAAGGAAGCAGGCCCGAAAACCGAACAAGTCACATCTGGTCTTGACCAGAAAGTAAGAGGTGTTGGAACGGTGTTGTAATCCCAAAAGCTAAAGTCACCTGACCGACTTCTAGACGGGCCGCAAAGCCAACCCCCCGGGGGGTTACATGTACCGTTCCATGTTGCCCAAGTGTTTCCGTTTACGCCGATTCTTCCGGTAATAGTTCTGTTGAAACCGCCGCAGACGACATCGTTTTGAGAAAAGTTGTAACCACCCACGCAATTATTAGTAAAGCCGATATTATGCCCGACATTTACAGGAGCAGAGCAGGAATCGTCAACAGCGCCGTTTATGTTTTGGTCAAGAACGATATAGCCGATAAATTGGGTCGGCTTACTGTTATCATTACAACCGACAGGGGGGCTAGTCGGCGCCGGCCCCGTTGTCGGTGTTGGTCCTCCTGGAGTCGCCGTTGCCCCTCCAGATACAAAGCATCCAGTAGTATCTTGCGAATACCCGGTACCGCACCCAGAACCTCCGGGGCAATTATTCGTGATGTTACAGCCAGAAGCGCCACCAGTACAGGCCTGACCACAATTGCGACAAGCACTACAAACACCACTAAGATATCCACAGCTTGCTGTACCACTATTTGAGTTAGATACACATGTATAAGTAGAACCAGTAAACGTACAATTATACGAAGTATATGGATAAGTGGAACTTCCAGAGCACGTTTGGGCTAAGGCAGTTTTTACTCCGCCGAAAAATACTATGACTATTATTAGTGCTGCTATTAGTACTGCAAGTTTTAACTTCATAGATATCTATTATTTATTGGTGTAAAAATATATATTAGATAAAACTCCCCTCTTGTCATCAATCAATAACACCGAGTTGCGGTTCTCTAAATTGTTACTTTTATAATAATCGTTAAATTCTTTAGGATTAACTAACTTCATCTCCACAGTGTCTTTAGTCAATGGGTACAACTCCCGAGTGTTTTGAAATATTATAGACAAATATGCTTTATTTTCTTCAACCGCTCCTAATTTCACTTTTTCTTGGCTATACTTAACCTTGTCTTTTCCAAACCATCTCGAAAAATTCAAATAATAGGATCCGCTATCGATGTTAATATTTTTTGAGACAACTACTTTATTTGTATAATCATTTTGAGAAACTGCAAAATCACAACCAACTTTCTGCCCATTAAGAGTAAAATCGGAGCAAATTGTTATATCGCTCTGTTGTAAACCCTTAAAGTCATTATTAAAGATTTTTCCATCAGCTTTCAACCAGAGGAAAATCCCAATTACTAGAAGCAAAGTAATTATACACAGCAAAACGATGAGTATTTTTCTCACTAAATACAGTTTAGGTGAAGTGCTTCGCAAAAGTCAATGAAGCCCTATTTATCGTGTTTAGCCGAAACCAAAACTTGGGAAAATATTGGCATGCCATACTCATTACTCAAAACCTTTTTTAAACTATCCACTGAAGATATGTCCTGAGGTTTTTTTCCACTGCCTACAATTTTCTGAAAACTTGATAAAAAATTAATGTCGTTAACGTGATTCGGGAGAGCTGTATTTAATACCAAATCTCGATTACTGTCGAGGTGTCTAATCCAAAAATTTATAATCGTTAGCCATTTGGACATATCTACCCCCTGATCTGCTAAATACTGCAAATCATTTGCACTAGGCATTAAATAGTTCAAATCAACTTGCACAACTAAAGGTTTTCCTATCAGACTTGCCAGAAAAGTTTCTATCCCTTCTTCGGTTTTAAATGGTGGATATTTTGCATCCGCAAAATTAAAATTTTGACCTTGTTTTAGAAATGCCAATGGTAAAAGATTTTTAAATTTTGAAGCAAGTAGATCGCCTTGAGGACGGACAAAAACTGTCACCTCCCGTTCATTATTTTTATTTTCATAGCCTGCCACCATAAATAATTTATCAGAAATTTGTCCATCGAAGTCTTGTGTACTATTTACTACCACAGCTAAAGGGCAAACTTGCATAAATGCACCAGAAAAGCCACTACCCTCATAAATATTCATTATTCCTAAAGACGCCCCATTAGCTCCGTCAGGTATAAATCCTTCTTCTTTTACGTTAGAGTCTGGGCAATAACTACCGTCTTTAAAAGCCGCAACTCTTTGCATAATTCCTTCATAATCCACGGTCTCTTTTAGATCTGTCTTGGTCGGTTGAGGGGTTTTTGATTCTTTAGATTGTCTTAAAGCATCGAGTGTAGGAGTAGGTGTCTCGGGAATTGCTGTTGGTGCTACTGGGGCGGCAAGGCCGGGTGGTCTAACAGACTTCAGAATTTTATCCATTTCTTTTGGATTTCTTGCTTTAAGAGTCTGCCACTCTCCATCTACTAAAATTTGGATTGTAAATTCCCCTGTGTTATTGCTTCTTGTCAGTCTGATATAGTCATGCTGTATGCCGGGAGTTTTTAAATCTGTATCAAAATTGGTATCTTTACCCTGTGCTGTAAACATAGTTTCCACCGAGAAATCTGCGCTGTCTGCTGAAACAAGCTTGCCATTATCGAGTATTGCCAGATCAACTTTTTCATCCTGTCCGGTTTGTGAATTTCTCTGAACTCTGCTAATTAAAAGCCTTGGCTCGAATTCGCCGTCTTGTGCTGGAAACTCGGCAGTTTGCAACATAAATTCTTTGCCTTGTAGGGTCGATAAAGTTGGCAAATCAATCCAATTTCTAACGCCACTTAATTCTCCTTGTTTCAAAGCTTCAATAGTTGGAGTTACTTGGGCCGCAGGAGTCGGTTCGGGTAAAACGATGCCCGTAGCTTCGGGGGTGGGGGGTGCAATAGCAGGCAATGCGCATGCAAGAGCTGTTCCTAGCGTAGTTCCCCCATATACAAATCCTTTAAAAATCCTTTTACGGGTACTATGACCGTAATCAATTGTAGTTCTGGGCTTTGGTTCAGAAGGATTACCAACCTTTTCCGCAACAAAAATAGCAACATCAAAAACAGCGTTTAGGGCTGCCGGGCCTGCAATTCTTGACTGAAGATCAATATTATCCTTGAGATCTCTAACGTAACCTACAGCTTTTTGGAAATGATGATTTTCTCTTAATCTTCGAGAAACTTCACGACTAACGGATCCTGTGATTTCAGCAAAAGTAAAATTTCCGCCAATACCTAGATTTTTTGTATCTCTGCTTTGATACAATAATTCTCCGTCGTCAGGCCTTCCTCCTTCCGAACCTTCAGCAGAAAACATGTAAGGATTGGCTTCTCTAATTCTAAATAAATCGTGGAGTCTGGATTTATTAAGTGTACGTCTCGGATCTAGTTCTGCCGGCATAATTTAAAGTTGTCCTATAATAAATTATTACAAGCTGTTTGTCAAATTATAAAAAAACCCCGCAGATTGCGGGGTTTATCTTTAAGGGCCTTTTTAAAGCCCTTAACAAATTTAAGTTCAACCATTAGGTGGTAAATTCTTACCATTCCATATATTATTGTACACCCTTTTGCAAGTTTTTGTGGAGGAAAGGATACCAGTAATTTAGTTTGATTGTTGACCGAAGTGAATAAATAGAATAAATTGTTAGTATGAAAAAGATGGCAAAGAGTGACGGGCTTAGTAAAGTTGAAAACGAATTAAGACGGATCCGTCAAGACATGAAAACTAAGTTTGGTGAAATTGATGGAAGGTTTGATGAAGTTAATACTAAATTCGATGAAGTTAATACTAAATTCGATGAAGTTAATACTAAATTCGATGAAGTTAATACTAAATTCGATGAAGTTAATACTAAATTCGATGAAGTTAATACTAAATTCGATGAAGTTAATACTAAATTGGATAAATTAGCGGATAATATGGATTGGTTGGTGGGAGAATATAAGAAAAATGACGAAGAAAGGGTTATTATGTCAGATCACTTAAGAGACCATGGAGATAGAATTGAAGAGTTAGAAAAAGCCGCCTTCAAAACTTCATAATTGTTATTTTATTACCAATATTAAACCTATGGTGTTATCCTCTGCATCACAGCCATAGTTGTAAGATCCAGGGCCGGTAGTAAAGTTAGCCAGAATTTTAACTTCCCCCTTGGAGGGAATAATGTAATTTTTCTCTCCATGGATAACCATACTGAGGTCTTTTGGTCCGCTATTTTTAACCGTGAAAGATTCGTTTTGCTTAACTTCGAGAATTGGAATAGAAGGAGTACAGGCAGTAATATCCAAAACGGCTGCTTTTTGGGCTAGATTTTTGACAGCCTCCGCATTCTTTGCCGGGTCGGAGACAGCCTTAATTTCCTCTGGTTTAAGTTGGAATATGGGTGTGACTTCCGGTTCGAAGTTTATTAGCTTTTTCTCTTCCTTTTTTGGCCGCGGGCCAAGAAAAATAAATAATCCTACTCCCAGAGAAATTAAAACCCCCAGCGACAAAACTGTGATAAGTACTTTTTTATTCACAATCTTATTTTGAACAAGTTTGTTTAGTATGTCAAGAAGTTTCCCCATGGGACGAAATCATGGAGATGCAAAATCAAGACTGTTAACTTTACCGTCCCCATTTATATCAAAAATCTCCGACAGCCAATTTAAGATAATTTGTTTAGTAGTTACGGACTTTTTAATATATATTACCCAATCATTGCTATCCGGCATAGAGAAAGATATGTTAGTTGATCCTCCGGAAACGGTTCCCAGGCTTGTTTCACAAGGATCCGAAGAAGATCCGCAACTAGCCCTTGGACTAAATCTGGTTACATTGTAACTTCCCGAAGATAAACTTAGACTAAAACTTCCGCCCGCGGCCGCATAAATAATATATTCCTGACCTGGGTTACTTAAAACATAAACACGGTTTCCTGACTTAACGATTGTATTTTCCCCGGACATTTTCCAATAAGAAATTCCTTTTGTCGTCCACAGATCCAGGAATCTTTTTATGTCCGCGTAATAGTTAGCGCCGATTGAGTCGATGGCATCTTTCCAATCAGCTGTAAAAATCGGTTTGCCATTATTTGTCCTAATGTCACCTGTCGAACCATATCCCCCTCCCGTGGCAATCCCCCACATAATCCGTCTTTGTTGGGCTGATGAAGTAACCATTATGTTGCCATTTACATCTCCAATATATCCGTATTCATCATTAACCACCGGTATGTTGTATGTATGGTTGCTGCTTGCTGTGATTCCATAATTCCCCCATTGGTCACCATTTGTATACCCCTTTCCGTTGCGTACACCGTACTGAATAATTGCATGGGTTGGCCAGCTGGAGCCAAAAAATTGAAAATCCTCCCTTGTTTGTTGATGAATTGACAAAGCGCGTCTGTCCGATCCTTCGATTAACCAGGGATCATTATCACTCACAATACTTCCTATCCCGTCCCAATAACTTTGAGATTTGTTCGTGTAATTCCACTCGTTAGTTACGCACCAGATGACGTTGTGGTACGCAGAAAACCTCGCGAGAGCATATTTAAGATAGCGTTCATCTTGAATTTGTGATCCAAATACGCGCGGAGCATCGGCAAAAAGAATAATGTCCGCTACCATCTCTTTAGATTCTAAGTACTTAATAATCTCGTCCAGCTTTTGCCAGTGAGTTAAATTCAATGTGTCATGATCCGGAATAGTAGACGATCCAATAAATGGTTGTGAATCAGGATATGGGTTATCTGAACTTAATCCCGGCCAAGGATAAAGAAGCATTCTTACTTTATTAATTCCGTATGACTTGGTATTATCTATTGCTGTTTTCCAAGCTGTATTCGTACCGCCGTTTGCCATCGCGTTTCTAATAATTTCATAGTAGGTTTGCCCCCACATAAAATAGCGAGTTCCATCATCCCACTTAAAACTATATGAGTTGGCAGTATCGCGCCGGACAAAACCATGATTGCCGGATGTCGGTGCAATTACTGTAATAATATCCGTTCTCCCATTTAAACTAGCGTCTTTAGTTGAACTGGTTCTATAACTCCAATCCCCCTGTATTGTGGGAGTAAATCTTATTTTAAAAGTTGCCCCTCCCTCCCAAAAACCAGATATAGTTTTTGAGATACCCCCCGGGCCTGTAAACGTAGCTTTCAAATCAACTTCATTTTTATACGCATTCGTATAATTAGTTTGCGAAGTAAGTATAATTTCGTAGGTGGACCATAAGGAAACCGTTACTGCTGCCCTTGCCTTTCTAGAATTAACGGTTAGCAACAAAGAAACCATAATAATTCCCGTTGTAAGAAGTATCAAAAAGCTTCTTGGTGAAAACTGTTTGATAATATTGGGCAAATTTTTCACAGAGATCGATTATTTTTATTATAGCAGCATTCAAGAAAACTCCGGGCTTTCAGCCCGGAGATGAATTGAACGCTGATATGTCATTCTCTTTTAGAAGTGAAACCCCGCGCTATCAGAGCGGGGAGAATGTCATATATCATTTGTAGGTAAGTCTTGATAGTTTGTGTTCGATCTTTCATAATGGATTTATGTCTGCCCAAATAATAAGTACACAGCAACCTGAGGCTTCGTCTGTAGTCGATGTCCTTGTAAATCAAAAAGTACTAACTTCCAAACAGGCTGAAGAAATAAAACTAATCGAGGTTCAAACCGGTAAGTCTCAGGAAGAAGTAATCAACGAAAAAAAATTAGTTTCCGAAGCAAATTTAGTTAAAGCCAAGGCTTCGTTTTATAACATAGAGTATGTTGATCTTGCTTCTATCCCCGTTTCTCCGGAGGCGATGTCCGAACTTTCAAAAGAGGTTGCGGAGAAGTTTAAAGTTTTTCCGATTGCCGTTGACAAAACTGCCCAACAAGTTAGTCTTGCCATGGCAGATCCCTTGGATCTAACTTCTATCGAGTTTGTCGAACAAAAGACAGGTTTTTCTGTCAAACCTTACGCCGCGGAGCCGTCCAAGATAGTCGATTTTATTCAGACTAAATATGCGACATCTCTATCCAAGGAAGTTTCAGCCGCTTTAAAAGAATCCTATTCAGAAAAAGATAGAGTAAAAACTTTAGATTTAACTCAGGGAACCGGCCTTATACGGGAAGAAAAAATTGTTCAGGTTGTAACTCAAATTCTTGATTACGCAATAAAAAGCAGAGCCTCCGATGTCCATATCGAGCCAATGGAAGAGTCGACTCGTGTTCGCTACAGAGTTGACGGGATTTTGCAGGAAAAATTAACAGTCCCCCGGGAATTACACGATTCTCTGGTTTCCAGAATTAAAATTCTTTCGGGAATGAGGATTGATGAAAAAAGAATTCCCCAAGACGGCAGGTTTAATTTTAAAACAGAGGATAACGAAGTGGATTTGCGGGTTTCTTCCCTACCAACGACCTGGGGAGAAAAAGTTGTCATGAGACTTTTGAAAAAGACCGGAGGAATTCCTACTTTGCAGGAGCTGGGTTTGAGAGGACACGCGCTTAAAAATTTGGAGGATGCGATACTCCGGCCCCATGGGATTATTTTAATTTGCGGTCCCACAGGATCAGGGAAAACTACGACTCTTTATTCAATAATTTCTAAGATAAATACAATTAAAGTCAATATTGTTACCCTGGAAGATCCGATTGAATATAAAATATCCGGAGTAAATCAGGTGCAAATCAATCCGGATGTGGGTTTGACTTTTGCCTCCGGTTTGCGGTCATTTCTCCGTCAGGATCCGAATGTGGTTCTTGTTGGGGAGGTTCGTGATCGGGAGACTGCTGACCTGGCAGTTCAAGCCTCACTAACCGGACATTTGGTTTTTTCAACACTTCATACAAACGATGCTCCCGGAGCTATTCCCCGGCTTTTGGATATGGGTGCGGAACCTTACCTTTTAGCCTCGTCTTTGACTTGTATTGTCGCCCAAAGGGTCTTGCGGAAAATTGATAAAAACGTGGTAGAAGCCTATGATCCGGATCCTAAAATTATCGAGGATATAAAAAATGTATTAGGGCCTTTATGGAAACCACCCGCGGGTGCAATTAAGCTTTATCGGGGAAAACCTACTGCCGATAATAATAATTCCGGCTACTTGGGCCGGGTTGGAATTTATGAGGTGATACTCGTAACCGAGAAAGTGAGTAGACTGATATTAGAGAGGGCGCCCGCTTCCGACATTGAGAAGTTGGCACGAACGGAGGGCATGATTACTCTGAAGCAGGACGGCTATTTGAAAGTTATAGAAGGAATAACTACTATTGAGGAAGTTCTAAGAGTTGCCCAGGAATAATGGATATAAAACATTTATTGCAATTAACCATAGATAGAAATGCGTCGGATCTTCATCTCATTGTCAGTATTCCGCCTTCTATTCGAGTCGAGGGAGTTCTTTCTTTTGTGCCTAACGAACCGGTGTTAAACCCCGATTCGATGGAAACTCTTCTGAAAGGAGTTTTGACTTCCGAACAGCTTGATAGGCTTTCTTTCAATAAAGAAATAGACTTTTCGCACGCTTTTTCAGAAAAAGCCCGATTCCGTGTGAATGCTTATACCCAAAAAGGGACTTTTGCCGCCGCGTTTAGAAGAATTCCTCTGGAAATTCCGAGTATAGATTCTTTGAATTTGCCCCCTATTTTGCACAACTTTACCCAACTGAGGCAGGGATTTATTTTGGTTACAGGGCCGACGGGGCATGGCAAATCAACAACCCTGGCTTCCATTTTAGAAGAAATAAATTTAACCAGGGAAACTCATGTTGTGACAATTGAAGATCCTATTGAATTCGTTTTCCGTCCTAAAAAGTCGATTATTTCCCAACGTGAGATGCAATCCGATACTCATTCATGGCAAGTTGCATTGCGTTCAGTTTTGAGAGAGGATCCGGATGTAGTTCTTGTTGGAGAGATGCGTGACTTTGAAACAATTGCTTCCGCCCTGACGGTCGCCGAAACCGGCCATTTGGTTTTTGCCACGCTTCATACCAACTCTGCCAGTCAAACAATAGACAGGATTGTTGATGTTTTTCCCGAGGAACAGCAGGCGCAGGTAAAACTTCAGCTTTCAAGTGTGCTGGAAGCTGTTTTTTCAATGAGATTAATTCCGTCAGTAAACGGGCCGCGAGTCCCTGCCTACGAGGTTATGCTTGCCACAACTGCTATAAAAACGTCTATCAGAGAGGGCAAAACTCATCAGATTGATTCGATTATTCAAACATCAACGGAGGCAGGTATGAGTACTTTGGATTGGTCGCTGGCTAACCTTGTCCGCGACGGAAAAATTAATCTGGAAACTGCGTTAGGCTGGTCCCTAAGACCGGAAGAACTAAACCGCCTAATAAGACGTTAATTGACCCATGAAACGATTTACTTACAGAGCCAAGGATGTAAACGGTAAACTCGTAACAGGTGAAGTCGAAGCTTCTTCCCTAGAACACGCGGCCAAGCTCGTTCGCGACCGAAAACTGGTTGTTATTTCTCTTACTTCTCAAAAGGAAAGCGTGTTCACCTTTTTCAAAAGATTTGGTAAAAGGGTGTCGGGGGGTGACATTACTGCCTTTACCCGCCAGTTTGCGACAATGATAAATGCCGGTCTTCCCATAACCGAATCATTGTCCATTCTTCGCCTTCAGTCAAAGCCTTCCATGCAAGGGGTTTTAAGCCAGATTCTGTCCGATGTTGAGTCAGGGGAATCGCTTTCCGAAAGCCTGTCTAAAAATCCTAAAACTTTCTCGCCTACTTATATTGCTTTAATCAAAGCTGGCGAAAAAGGCGGAGTTTTGGATACTGTTTTAACCCGTTTAGCCGACAATCTTGAAAAAGAACAAGAATTTAAAGGGAAAGTGAAAGGCGCTTTAATTTACCCGATCGTAATAGTTATCGGAATGGCTGTAGTCGGATTTATCATGATAATTTTTATTGTTCCAAAACTTACGGAACTATATACGCAGTTTGACGCAGATCTTCCACTTCCGACTAAGGTTTTGATTGCAATAAGTGACTTCATGGTGAAATTCTGGCCGATTGTGATCTTGGCGGTTTTTGGCGCGGTTAATCTTTTTAGGATTTACAGAAAAACTAAAACAGGCCGGAGGAAAACTGATGAACTGCTTTTTAAAATTCCTATTATAGGAGAGCTTCAAAAAAAGGTTGTTTTGACGGAAGTATCCCGAACAATGAGTTTGATGGTAGGCTCGGGGGTTTCAATTTTGGAAGGGTTGAGTATTACATCGGGTGTGGTCGGAAACGTTATTGTTTCGGATGCTTTGAAAGATTCCGCGAAACTTGTCGAAAAAGGTTTTCCTCTGGCTTTTGCTTTTGCCAGGCATTCAGAGGCTTTCCCGTATCTTTTGTCTCAAATGATTGCTGTGGGGGAAGAAACCGGGAAAATGGAAGAGGTTCTAAGTAAGGTTTCTCATATATTTGAGGTGGAAAGCGACCAAAAAGTTAAAGCTCTGACGAGCGCTGTTGAGCCTTTAATAATGGTTGTTCTAGGTATTGGGGTTGCATTTATGGTAATTTCGATAATTATGCCGATTTATAACTTGACAAACAAGTTTTGAGGACTAATACTGAATGTGGTAGCCCCGCAAATGCGGGGGGCAAAGGGGGTGAGAAAAATGACTGCCTATAAATTAGAAATGAAAAAGAATAACTCGCTACGCGATCAAAGATCGGGTTTTACTTTGATCGAGCTTTTGATCGTTATAGCTGTCTTGGGTGTCCTGGCAGTAGTTATATTGGTCGGACTTAATCCACTCGAGCAGTTAAGAAAGACCCGCGACGCGGGAAGAGTTTCAGGTGTTGCTCAGATTGGCCACGCCTTGGAAGCCTTCATAACCAGTAATAACGGACTTTCTATTCCGGCTGTCGCGGATGTTCCCGCGGTCGGCACTTGGCTAAGCTTTTTACAGACTCAAGGAGAATTGAGTATTGTCCCGGGAGCAATTCCTAACCCGACAAACGCCTTTTGTGCTGTTGTTCAAGTAAACGGGTGGTGTTATCGTTCAACCCTCGGGACAGGCGGAGTGCCAGTGATGGTCTTTTCAAGATTGGAAGCTCAAGCAAATATCAATAGATGTACTACGCTATATGGTGCTACGTATGATAGGGCTTATGCGGGATACGCTACAGCTCAGGGAAGAGGTGGAATATTGTGTACGGCTGGTGCAACCGAGCCGGTTTTAGGTACCTATGAGTGGTTGTAGTAAAGTTGTTTGTGGTTGCTTTCTTGATAAATTACATTACTGGGGCTTAAAGCCTCAGTAATGTTGTTGAGAATCGAAATGTTATGGATGTTTTTGTTTTTTTTAGGTCTAATAATAGGGTCTTTTATTGGAGCTTTGACCTACAGAATTCCCAGAGGTAAGTCGGTTGTTTTTGGCCGCTCTGAATGTCCGAACTGTCATAAGACTATCTCCTGGTATGATAATATTCCCGTTCTTTCTTATCTAATTCTTTCGGGCAGATGTCGGAACTGCCATAAAAAAATTTCGCTTCGATACCCGGTAATTGAGCTTGCAACTGCCGCTGTTTTCGTTCTAAGTTACCTAGGTCACTTAAGTATCTTAAGTTACTTAATAACTCCGGTGCTAATTGCTATCTTCGTTATTGATTTAGAGCATCAAATTATTCCCGATAGTTTGGTTTTTTTACTGTTTACTATTATCTTTATAATTGGTTATAACAGTTATAGTTTTTATACTAACTTGTTTATCGGGTTTTTATCTTCCTTGCTGCTTCTTTCGCTTAATTTAATTACCAGAGGCCGTGGGATGGGATTGGGTGATGCCAAATTAGTCATTCCACTCACCTTCCTTTTGGGTTACCCGAAGGCTTTTTATATGTTCTTTTGGGCTTTTGTTATTGGAGCTATGGTCGGCATAGTTTTGATCGCAACCAAAAAAGTAAGCTTTGGAAAACCAATTCCTTTCGGCCCATTTTTGATAATTGGATTTTTTATGGCGAGTTTTATATGAGGAAATTTTTAGGATTATCGAGAGATGAGGCTGTTGGGATAATTGTAATACTTTGCCTGGTTTTTTTGGCTTCATTTATTAACTTAAGAAAGGCTGTTATGCGGAGCCGTGACAACCAGAGAAAAGCCGACATTAAAAATATTGCCGCAGCCTTGGATAAATATAATAAAGATTTTGGCAAGTTACCCTTATCGAAAAATGGTTTTATTCTTGCCTGTGAACCGGTGGATGTTGTCGGACTTACTATCGAATATAGTCCATGTAAATGGGGAAAAGATGCACTCAGAGATCTAAGTGATTTGACTTATCCACCCTATCTATCTTCCCTTCCGATTGACCCACAGTATAATTCCGGATTTAACTATTTGTACATATCCAACGGCACAAGATTTCAAATTTATGCAAGCTTGGAGGGTGTTGGCGACGATGAGTATAATGCAAAAATTTTGGCACGAAACCTGGCTTGCGGAATTAAAATCTGCGACTTTGGTATAGCCTTAGGAGATACTCCCCTTGATAAATCTATTCAAGAGTATGAAAATGAATTAATACAAAAATCAAAATGAAGAAAACTGCCACAACTGGTTTTACGATTGTTGAGCTCTTGATTGTCTTAGCGGTTTTAGGAGTAATGGTCGGATTTTTCTTAGTCACTTTTCCGGGAGCTAGAGCTTCGGCCAGAGATACTCAAAGAAGAAGCGACTTAAAGCAGTTTCAAACCGGACTTGAATCCTTTGCCAACAGGAATAACGGCCTGTATCCGAGCAGAAATGTAACTACGCCAACTTCAACTTTATGTACAGATATAGGATTTACAGGCTGTCCCACCGATCCGGCCTCCCCCCAAGTTTATAACTATATTAGTGACGGGTCAGGCGCAGGCGCGGCCTCAGCGACAGTTTATGTCCTCTGGGCTACTCTTGAGAAGCCGGCCTCTCCTGTAACCTACTGGGTTGTTTGCTCAAATGGAAAATCAGGAACTGTAACTACCACACCATCAAGTAGTGCTTGTCCATTAACATGAAAAAAGGTTTTACCCTCATTGAGCTTTTGGTTACGATGTCCATTATTTCTATAATTGTGGCTCTTTCGCTTTTTGCGCTTAGCGGATCGAAAGATCAGGCCAGGGACGGAAAAAGAAAAAGCGACCTGGAATTTATCCGCTCAGGGCTTGAGATGTATCGCTCCGATTGCGGATCTTATCCCGCCCCGGCTGGCGGAAGCGTTCCTTCCCCGCTTACAGGCAGTTGCGGCAGCTCAGCTACGTATATAAATAGCGTACCGGCAGATCCCCAAAGCCCTGCAAGAATCTATCTATATGCAAGACCGAGTGCTACCACTTATGAGCTTTGCGCGTCCCTAGAGCAAGGCTCTGGAAGCGTTAGCTGCGGCGGCTCTTCAAATTGCGGGACAACCTGCAATTATAAAGTTACGAACCCATGACAAAATCAGCAGTCAGCCATCAGTGGTCAACTATCGGATCAGGTTATACTTTGATTGAAGTTTTGGTCGTTATTTCGATTATGATAACAATTTTTGTAGCTGGCTTTGCAAATTTCAGGCAATATTCAAGAAGCCAATCTTTAACAGCAGTTATAAGGGTATTAAGGTCGGATCTAAGATTTGCCCAGGAATATGCCCTTTCAGGACGAAAACCCGCTGCCGGCTGTTCAAACCTGGACGGTTATTATTTCAGAGTCGATAGTGTGACTAGATCTTATTCAATTAGTCCGGTTTGTTCTTCTCCGGTTGTCGAGCTGGCCGCAATTAAGCAGGTGACTTTCCTATCTGATATTTCTGATGTTTCTGTGACAGGCATAAACCCGATTCTTTTTAAAGTAATTGGCGAGGGAACCAATATTCCCGCAGGAACCCAAGTTAATATTACTTTGACTCAGACTGGCGGCGGGAGTACACAAACTGTGACCGTTACACCCGGGGGGGAAATCAGATGAAAGAAGGTGTTTTGACTGGAAGGCGGGGTTTTACATTAATTGAACTTTTAGTTGTTGTTATGATTTTAACTCTGCTTATTTCAATTTCTCTTTTTGCTTTTCAGAGTGCGCGGCGTGAACAAAGGAATGCAAAAAGAAAGACAGATATTCAACTTATTAAAGCAGGGCTTGAACTTTATAAAATAGACTGCGGGACTTATCCGCTTCTATCTGCCGGAGACGCAAAAACGATTTTGGACTCAGACTCAAATTCAGCTAACGGTTATAGTTTGACGGGTAATAATTCAAGCTCAAGGTGTGCCTCTGGTAATATCTATATTACAAATATACCGAGTGATCCTAATTCAGCAAAAAGATATGTTTACAGAGGTTTTAACTCAGATTATTATGAGCTTTGTACAAATCTTGAAGGTGTAAGTGGATCTACGTGTCCGTCAAGCTATTCTTGCAACGCAAGCGGGGGCGGCGGAAATTGTAATTACGGTGTTACTAGCCAGCAATGAAAGGTCAATCTTTATTCGAGGTTGTATTGGCAATAGGCTTAATCGGCATGATTTTAGTGTCTGTTGTTTCTCTTGCTTCTTCATCTGTAAAAACGACTAATTCTTCAAAAGTCAAATCCCTGGCTTCAAAATTTTCGCAGGAAGGCATTGAATGGATCAGGAGCCAGAGAGATCAGGATTGGACGACTTTTGCCAGTAAATCAAGTGCCGGAACCCGAATTTGGTGTATTTCGGACTTAACCTGGCCGGCGGGCAGCTCGCCATGGTATTGTAATCATAGCGGTTCCTGGGATTATATTCCTGATCCGGATAATCCGGCCCTAGACTCTATATATAAGAGGGAAGTTTTTCTCACTACTCTGGTTGCGGGTACTACGATAGAGGCGCAAGTCTTTGTTTATTGGGATGACGACAGTGGATATCACGAAGTCAGAACGTCAACTATTTTGACCAGATGGAAAGACCAATGAAAGGATTTTCTTTGATTGAGATTCTGGTAGTTATCGGAATCTTTGCCCTCTTGGGTGTTATAACCACCCAATCTTTATTTTTGTCTTTAAGAGGAGCCAGAAAGTCCGATGCCTTAGGGAGGGTTAAGCAGAATTTAGATTATGCAGTCTCTATTATGGAAAGGCAGTTGAGAAACGCTTCGAAGGTTTCTCCCTGCCCGAATCCAGTTCCCCAGACACGTATAGATTATACTGACAAAGAAGGCAATCCTGCGTATTTTTCTTGTGAGGGAATTCCCGCAGGTTTTGTTGCCTCGAGCTCGGCAAGCGTTAAACTTACCTCTTCTGAGATTTTAATAACCAAGTGCAGTCTAACTTGTGTGGCTGCTTCCGGGAATGTTCTTCCTCACGTTTTAGTCAATTTGACAGGAAAGGACGCGGTTACTATCGGTTCTGAGGGCGCTGAAGCTACTATCAAAACACAGATATTTCTAAGAACTTATTGACCCGTCTTTCGTATTTTTGCTACACTGTGTCAATGAGAACAAAGGGCCAAGCATTGCTTTTGGTGCTTCTCGGTATGGCTATTACCTTGACCGTCGTTATTTCAATTCTTTCCCGCTCAGTTACCGACGTTTCGATCAGTTCGAAAGAAGATGAAGCTTTGAGGGCTTTCAGCGCTGCCGAAGCCGGAGTTGAAAAAGCTCTTTTGACAGGGGTATATACAGGCGGAAGTCTCGACGGTGCAAATTATGCGGGAACGGCAGCCGGTGTTGCATCTGGCGCCTTGCAATATGTTTATCCGAACGATATTCCGTCGGGTGAAAGTGCGGCTGTTTGGCTGGTAAGCCACAATAGCAGCGGAAATCTATCCTGCACTTCTCCCCTCACCTGCTTTAGGGGCACTCAAATGAAGGTTTGTTGGGGAGATCCAAGTTTACCTATTACCCCGGCTTTGGAAGTAAGTATTTATTATGATACCGCACAAACAGGAGTCAGCAGTCAAAATTTTGCCTCCGTCAGAGTTGCAAGATTAGCTGTGGATCCTGCCACAAGAACACCTTCTGATTATTTTGATAACACCGGGATTATTTCAGGCTGTACAATTAATGATTCGTCATTTGCCTATTACAAAATTATAGACTTTACCGCTGCTGGCTTAGTTCCCTGTTATTCGACAGCTGGTTGTTTATTGAATGTTAGATTTAGAATGCATTATAACTATTCTGGAACTGATGTTCCTCAACCCTTGGGTGTTGATGTAACCGGTAGCGGAAGTACTCTACCGGGACAAGGAACGTTAATCCAGTCAACAGGAACTGCGGGAGATTCTACCCGTAAGGTAACTGTTCAGAAACTTTTCAGCCAAACACCTTCAATTTTTGATTATGGAGTTTTTGGACTGGGAGGGTCATTAGGAAAATGAGCGTAGGACTTGATATTGGTTCTAAAACCATAAAAACTGTCGAGATAGTTAAAGAGTCAGAGAATAAATTTATTCTTAAAGCGGCTGGTATTGTCGGCTATTCAGGTAAAGACATGGAGAGTATCCGGGATGAGAACGAAAGCGAATTTGTGGGACTTATTGATGCTATTAAAAAGCTTTTTAAAAGTGCCAAAATTTCGTCAAAAGATGTAGCCGTTGCCCTGCCAGAGTCACAGGTATTTACCAGACCTGTTAAGTTTCCTATGTTAACTGATCAGGAGGTTGGTGCAGCGGTCAAATGGGAGGCTGAACAATATATTCCCATACCTGTTAAGGAAGCTGTTATCCAGTATCAGGTGCTTGAGCGGCGTGAGGACTCCGTGCCCCCCGAAGTTCTTGTACTTTTGGTAGCATCCCCTCGGGCTCTGGTTGAAAAATATGTGAAAGTCTTAAATATGGCAGGCTTAAATCCGGTCGCGGTTGAAACAGAGTTAATGTCTCTAGTTCGCTCGCTTGCACCCCTCGACCAAACTGTTTTATTGGTTGATTTTGGAGCCAGATCAACAGACTTGGCAATTGCCAAAAACGGTGCTTTAGCGTTTTCAAGGTCCATCCAGACAGCCGGAGAGGCTTTCACGAGAGCTGTAGCGCAGTCGCTTTCTATTACTCCTAAGCAGGCCGAAGAATATAAAAGGACATACGGACTTTCCGGAAGTCAGCTAGAGGCAAAAGTAAGGTCAGCTATAGACCCGGTTTTTAGGGTAATAGTAGACGAGATTAAAAAAGCTATTCATTTTTATCAAACTGAAGAAAAGGGTGATCCTCCGACGTCGGTAATTCTTTCCGGAGGGACATCAGGCTTGCCTGAGGCAGTGTCATATCTTACCAAGCTGTTGGGAATAGAAGTTATTATTGGGAATCCTTTTTTGAAAATTAACGTTGATGCAGATACTCTCAAGAACCTGTCTTCCTATGCCCCGCTTTATTCAATAGCATCGGGTCTGGCCTTGAGGGATTAAATGAAAACAAATATAAATCTTTTACCGGTTGAACTGGTTCCCAAAACCAACCTAGTTAAGCTATCCAGCTTTCTTAAATTATTTGTTATTGCCGGTTTTATGGGATTTTTGGTTTTAGCAGCGATAGGGGGAGCCATTTTAATTTTATTATCGACCCAAGCGGGAAATTCTCAGAACCGTGTTGATAGTTTTAAATCACAAGTAACCGCTTTGAAAAAAACCGAACAAGGCTTATTTCTCTTAAAAGATAGAATAGATAAGGTAAAAGTAGTTTTAAACAGCGGTATAGATGAGAAAATTAATAAAACTCAAGCTCTTATTACTAATATAAGTCCAGAAGTTTCTTTAAAAGATGCCGAAATTAGTCATGGAAAATCAGAATTCGGATTTGACGTTCCAAATTCAGAGTCTCTTTCTGAGTTTCTGAATAAGCTCTATTCAATGAATTTATATCAAAAAATTAATCTTAAAACCTTAACTTTCAACAGTAGCGCAGGGTATTCTATTACATTGGAAGTTTTCTAATATTTATGAAGAATTTAATTTCGCCAAATTTGAGATTGTTATTTTTTCCGGTGTTTTCTATTTTAGTTCTCTTGTTTTTAACAGTATTTGTAACCAGACTATTTTTTGGCAAAATAGGCGAGCTTAGAGCCAGAATAAGCGAGCTTGCCAAAGAAGAAAATAGTGTAAAGGAAAAGATTCTTGTTTTAGAAAGCGAGCAAAGTTTCTATTCACCTTTTTCAGAGAAAGTTTCTGTTGCTTTTCCTCCGAAAAATCCGGCCATCTTAGTTGTCGGTCAGATTAAAAAAGAGGCTAATTTACTCGGGCTCAATATTGATAACTTCAAAGTAGGGGGAGAGGTACAGAAAGAAGGCGGGCTTTATAGTGTCCAAATCGGCTTTGATTTAGCGGGCTCTCCAGTCCAGGAGCTTAATTTTCTTCAATCTGTTCCCCATATCGCTCCCATCAGTAAAATAGATAGTTTTCGTATTTCAAAATTGCAAACTAAGGTAGGAGAAAATCCCATAAGTTCAATCCTACTTTCGTCTTACTGGTCGCCTTTTCCCGAAAACTTGCCGCCTATAACGGAATCTATCGGACAACTTTCTAATGAGGATAAAAGCATAATAAGTAGCCTGTCAGCTCTAAATCCACCTGGCGTTTCACAAACCTCTCCCCAGCCACCATTAGAGCGGCTTGACCCTTTTAAGTTATGATGGAATAACTTCTGTTACGGAGATATTTGTGGATTTATTCTCAAGAACTGCCTTTACCTTAACTAAATTTCTGATGTTTTTTATATTACGACCTTCTTTGCCGATAATAAGTCCCATAAACTCCGGTTTTATCTTCAGAGTGAAATTAAATTGGTTTTCAAGGGTACTTTCTTCAATCTCGAAGTCTTTGGACCCGGTTATATTTTTAACTATAAAATCTAAAAGCTTTTTCATGCCAATAATTTTATATTGTGCGCATAATCTTTTCAAGAGCTTCTTTTGCTGCCACTTGCTCGGCCTCAAGCTTGCTTTTACCGCTGCCTTTTCCTTCTGCCTTATTTTGGATTAGTGCTTCCACTAAGAAAGTTTTTGCATGATCGGGACCGACTTCTTTAACAACTTTATATTTTGGAGCTGAAAGTTTCATCGCTTGTACATGCTCTTGCAGTAAACTTTTTGGGTCTTTGAGCGGATCTTTGATTTTTTGAGAAATTGAAGATAAGATATTGGTTTCTACAAAGAGTAAAGTCTCTTTTTCCCCCATATCCATATAGATTGCACCGATTATGGCTTCGACGCAGTCGGCAAGAAGTGACGGATTAATACGTCCTCCCCCATCATCTTCTCCTTTTGAAAAGTGAAGTTGACCACCCAATGACATTTCATTGGCAATTACGGCAAGGTTTGCGGTATTGACTAATGAAGCCCTCAATGCCGTCAAATATCCCTCTTCTTTGTCGGGAAACCTCCTAAAAATCTCAAGAGACACAATGTATTCTAAAATAGCATCGCCTAAAAATTCCAACCTTTCATTACTATCTCTCATATTTGGATGTTCATTCACCCAAGATTTGTGAGTCAGAGCAGTATCGAGAAGATTTTTGTTGTTGAACTTTTTTTTTAAATCGTTGATAGTCATCATATCAAATTTCCTCTTCTAGAATAAGCTTATTGATCAAATCTTCGACCGTTTCAATTTCAGAGAAATCGATTTTATCTTCCGGAAAACCCTTTTCCAATAAGAGATTGGCTAATTCAGAAAGATCCTTCAGTGTCATATGTAAGTCATTCTTTAATGAATCTTCCATAGATATATCATCGGTTTCTATTCCTAATTGCGTCGCAATCATTTTTATTATATCTTTTGGGGTTTTAGTTTTCTGTTGTGACATGATTTAGTATAGAACCAAGTACCCCGTTAATAAAAGAATGAGTGCTATCTGATCCGAATTCTTTCCCGAGTTCAACTGCTTCATCAACAATGACCTTGGGAGGAGTGGAGCCTTTTTCCAGCTCATAAACCGCTAGCCGTAGAATAGCCAGATCAATTTTATTTAGTTTTTCAATAGGCCAGATGGGTGCTGAGTTGGCAATCTTTTGATCTAAAATATCTTTTTTTTTGATTATTTCCCTAGTTTCTTCAGACACGTTTTGGTTTGAAAACGAGTATGCAAAAAGTTCTTTGACAATTTGTCTTCTTTTTTGATGACGGGGATCTCTCGCCGATTTCATTTATAGTACCCACAGTGAAGACAAGCGGTATGTGATTCTTTAAGCTTTCCGCAGGAAGGGCATTTCATAAGATTAGGTAAGTCCAATCTAGTATTAGAATTTCTTCGTTGGTTACTTCGAGAGCGGGTGTGTTTCTTTTTAGGTAAAGGTGCCATATTGTCTATTTTAGCTTATGTTCAAGTTCAAGTGCAAGGATTAAAACTAGTTAGGAGTAATCTCTTTGGGAAAGAAGTGATTAAGAACGGTTTGGTATTTTTCTTTATTCTCGTAAATTTCTAAGGCAATATCTTTCGTTTTTTTTATGAGTTCAAAATCTTGCCACGATGCGATTTTGAGTTCCGGAAAACCATGCTGTTTTACCCCGAAAATTTCCCCGGGACCTCTGAGTTTTAGATCCAGCTCGGCTAGTTCAAACCCAGAAAATGATTTTTCCATTGCTTTGAGCCTCTCAAAAACTTTTTTTGATGAATTTAAGCTAAACAATAAGCAATACGACTGCTTATCTCCCCTACCGACCCTTCCTCTCAGTTGATGAAGAGCAGCTAGGCCGAATCTGTCAGCCCCTTCAATGACCATGATAGTAGCGTTGGGAATATCAATCCCGACTTCAACAACCGGAGTTGAAACCAATATATCAATTTTTCCTTCACGAAATTTCGTAAGAATTTCGTTTTTCTCGCTATTTTTTTGTCTGCCATGAAGAAGTCCAATTCTTCTTTTTGGAAAAATCTTTTTAAGATTTTCGAATTCGGCAACAGCAGCTTTTACCTGTTTCATAGTATCCACTTCAGAAACCTCAATTAGCGGGCAAACTATAAAAACCTGAATTTCTTCTTTTTCAATTTGGGTATCAATCCAGTGATAGCCGGAGTTTCTTTTTTGGGGTGGAACGATCCAAGTTTTAACGGGAATTCGATTTTTGGGCATCTCAACCAGTGTGGAAAGATCTAAATCTCCGTAAAGAGTTAAGGCAATCGTTCGTGGAATTGGCGTTGCCGTCATAGTTAATACGTGCGGGGCTTTTGTCTTCTGAATTAAATGAGTCCGCTGTTCAACTCCGAATCTATGTTGTTCGTCTATCACAACCAGAGAAACTTTTTCGAAGTTCACCTTCTTATGTAAAAGGGCGTGAGTACCTATTATGATATCGCTTCTACCAAGGTCGGATTTTATGACTTCCGATGTAATAAGCGAGATACGTACTTTAAATAATGAAAGTAGATTGTTTAACGTATTAAAGTGCTGTTGGGCGAGGATCTGGGTAGGTGCCATTATCACTGTTTGTGTTCCATTAAGAAAGGAAACAAAAGCTGCTGTCGCGGCAACAACTGTCTTACCGCTTCCTACATCTCCCTCAAGGAGTCGATTCATTGGATTTTCTTTTTTCAAATCGGTTAATATTTCTTCAATCGCAATATTTTGAGAGTTGGTAAGTTCAAAAGCCAATGAACTGATTAACTGCTGAACTGTTGAACTGTTGACAATCAACTTATACGGAGTTTTATTTTTTCTCCAATCATTTTTACGGTGAAGGCTTCTCAAATGGAGAAACAAAAGTTCATCAAAAGCGAGTCTTTTTCTGGCTCTGGTTGCATAACCTTCATCTCTCGGAAAGTGGATCGATTCGTAAGCTTGATAGAGATTTAAAAGGTCGTTTTGAGTCTTAATGTCGTCGGGCAGAAATTCTTTTGCAAATTCTTTTATGTACGGAATCAGATTAACAATTCTTGATCTTAACCATTTCGAAGAAACACCCGCCGTTTCGGGATAAACTGATACAAGAGAGCCGGTATGGATCTGCTTTTTGCCTGGTTTTATAATTTCATATTCCGGGGAAACAAAAGCGCGGACTTTTCCTAAAAAACCCAAAGATCCGGCCAGAGAAAGTACATCACCCTTTCTGATGCTTCTTACCAAATAAGGTTGGTTAAACCAGATAACTTTTAACTCTCCAGTGTTATCAGAGATAGTGGCTATCTGCATTTTTTTGCCTGATTTTGCATAAATGTTTTTAATTGAACTAACCTGCCCTTTTATTGTTGCCGCTTCACCAACTTTTAGCCTATTTATGTCAGGGGTGTTTCTAAAGTCCAAATATCTAGATGGGGCATGTGAGAGTAAATCGTAAACACTTTCAATATTTAATTTTTTAAGCCTTCTTGAGTAAACTTGGCCTACATATGGCAACTTGGCGACTGGAGTGTTTAAATCCATTATCTAAAAGATAATATAAACGGCATGAGAGAAGTCAAAATTAAAGCTAAACTGGCTAAAATTATGAATATTTTAGCAATTTTTTTTCTTTTCTTTTCAGATATCATTTTGAAATTACCTGCCTGTCGGTAGGCAGGACTCTAACAATTTGTCTTTTACCGATTTTGATGATTGCCCCTTGGGGTGGTATTTTAATTAACTCTTTATGATTTTCGACTAGTTTTCCATCAAATTCAACTGCTTTTTGGGATACCAATCTTTTAACTTCCGATCTGCTTCCTAAAAGTTTGGGATGAGACAAAAGATCTAATGCTAATAACTGTCTGTCTTCAATTTCCAATGTTGGAACTTCAGTCGGCAATCCTCTTTTCTGGAAAACTCTCTCAAATTCCTGCCTGGCTTTTTCTGCCTTTTTTTTGTCTTGAATTTCGCTTACAATTCTTTCAGCAAGTTCTTTTTTCAAGATCATTCGATTCTCTCTTGAATTAAAACGCTTTTTAATTTCTTCCAGTATTAGCGCGGAGATAGAAGTGGCCATACTGAAGTACTGAATAATAAGGTCGTCTTTGAGAGACATGACTTTCCCAAAAATTTCGTTTGGTTCATCATCCAACCAGATGGCATTTCCCCAGGATTTACTCATTTTTCGTCCATCTGTTCCTTCAAGAGGGAATACAGTTTCAACAATAAAAGATTCTTTATTACGCAAGTTTTTTTGTAAAGTTCGTCCCGCCTGCATATTGAAAACTTGATCAGTTCCTCCAATCTGAATGTCTGTATCCAAAAGATAAGAATCATAACCTTGCATTACGGGATAAAGAACTTCCGGCAAACTTACAGATTTTCCGGTAGATAAACGACGCTTGATTAACTCCCGACTGATAAAATCATTGAGCGAAAAATGCCGGGTTAGTTTTACCACATCTTGAAAGTTAAGCTTTGAGAGCCATTCGTGGTTATAGCGTATTTTTGTTTTAGAGAAATCAACAATTTTACTTGCCTGTTTTTTGTATGATTGAAAATTAGCTTTAATTTGATCATAAGTTAGTATTGGTCTTTCGGAGTCCTTATCCGAAGTGTCTCCTATTAACGCGGTAAAATCTCCGATCAGAAACGTAACATTGTGTCCCAGTTCTACAAATTTTTGCAATTCCCTTAGAGGAACTGCGTTGCCGAGATGAATTCTGGTAAAAGTCGGGTCAATGCCATAGTAAACGTTGAGCTTTTTTCCAGAACGAAGTAGGTGTTCCAGTTTTTCCCGGCTGGGAATTATATTAGCAACAATTCTGGTTAAAACTTCATCAATTTTATCCACACTTTTGATATTAGATTGATTATACATGTTTTACAATGCTCTCTCACACCAGGTGTGATATCACATTTTATAATGAGCTAGTGTTTTGCTACAATTAGTTAGGATATGTGGACTAGGTATATCAGAGGCAGGCGAGATTTAAGAGCCAAAAAGCTGGCTAAGATTGCCAAATTTTCTTTTTTTGCAGTTCTTCTTTTCTTTTTAATTTCTTTTTTGGTTATTTCTATTTTCGCAATCGGTCTTCCCTCACCCGACCAGATAATAAGGCGGGAGGGTTTTTCAACTAAAATTTTAGATAGAAAAGGAAATGTTTTGTATGATATTTATCAAGATCAAAGAAGGACTCCTGTCAAAATAGAGGATGTACCCTTATTTTTAAGACAGGCAACTATTTCAATAGAAGACAAAAATTTTTACAAGCATCAAGGATTTGATCCGACCGGAATTTTTCGGGCTGTCTACAACATAATTGCTAAAAGAAATATTCAAGGTGGTTCTACATTAACACAACAGCTTGTTAAAAACGTTCTTTTGTCTCCTGAAAGAACGCTATTCCGAAAATTAAAAGAGTTCATTTTGGCAATTGAGATTGAAAGGAAATACAGTAAGGATGAGATTTTGCAAATGTACCTAAATGAAGCACCCTACGGCGGGACTGCTTGGGGGGTAGGTGCTGCTGCAGAAGTTTACTTTGGCAAAAAAGTCAAAGATTTGACTCTGGTAGAGTCGGTAATTTTGGCAGGTCTTCCTCAGCGTCCTTCATTTTATTCGCCGTATTCTTCGGATCCAAAGGCTTACGTCGGTCGAGCGGGAGAGGTCTTGAGAAGAATGCGTGAAGATGAATATATAACTTTAGACCAGGAAGAGGCTGTTAAAAAAGAACTTTCAAATATAGTTTTTGTGGGAAAGGGCGCGGAGTTCAAAGCACCCCATTTTGTTCAATATGTTCAAAAAATTTTAGAGAACAGGTATGGCGAAAATGTTGTTGAATTGGGAGGTTTAAGAGTTACTACAACTTTGGATTTGGATTTGCAAGAAAAAGCTCAAGCAATTGTTGCCGAAGAAATCGCTAAGGTTGAAAAGCAGCATATTACAAATGGAGCAGCTGTGGTAATGAATCCTGAAACCGGTGAGATTCTTGCCATGGTTGGTTCGAAAAAATTCGATGATCCGAATTACGACGGACAGGTGAATGTAACACTTTCTCTTCGCCAGCCGGGATCAGCGATAAAACCAATCACTTATGTGGCTGCATTCAAAAAGGGTTATACTCCAGCGACTTTTTTGATGGATGTAAAAACCACATTTCCGGGAGGGATTGGCCAGCCTGATTACGAACCGACTAACTATGATGGAAAATTTAGGGGTCCGTTGCAAGTTCGTTACGCTCTCGCCAACTCTATAAACATGGCTGCAGTAAAAATGCTGGCAATGGTTGGAATTAAAGACGTACTATCAACAGCTTACGATTTAGGAATAAACACTTTGCAGCCAACCCAAGAAACTTTGAGTAGGGTTGGATTATCTCTTACTCTGGGAGGCGGTGAAGTACGACTTCTTGAGATAACTGGCGCGTATAGTTCTTTTATGAATAAAGGTTTTCGAATTGACCCGATAGCGATATTGAAAGTTGAGGATTCGAATGGGAAAGTTTTAGAAGAAAATAAACCGCAGAAAGACGGGCAAGTTTTGACGGAAGAACAAGCGTTTTTGATTACTAGTATATTGTCAGATAATGATGCAAGGTCCGATGTTTTCGGTCTAAATTCGCTTTTGAATATTCCCGGAAAAAATGTTGCAGTTAAAACAGGGACAACAAACGACAAGAGAGACAATTGGACAATAGGTGGAAATTCGCAAGGCATAGTCGGAGTGTGGGTAGGAAACAACGACAATTCGCCAATGTTAAATGTTGCCTCCGGCATTTCCGGAGCTTCTCCTATTTGGAAAAGGATTTTACTGGAGTATCTCAAAAATAAGCCGGGTGTTTTTTTTGAAATTCCACAAGGTATTGTTACAGCATCTGTTGATAAATTATCCGGTTTTAAGGCTCATGACGGGTTTGTCTCCCGCACAGAATATTTTATAAAAGGGACCGAACCTAGTGATGATCCGGTTCATGTTAAACTGAAAATCTGTAAAAGCGAAGGAAAACTTGCAACTCCCGCTGATATCGCTGCCGGAAATTATGAGGAAAGAGAGTATTTTGTTTTTAAAGAAGAGGATCCAACTGCGGGTCCAGGGGGTGCAAATCGCTGGCAGGAAGGGATACTTAATTGGTTGAATACCCAGTCTGATCCCCGTTATCACCCTCCGTCCGATTATTGCGGAACAGCTAATCCTGTTAACGTTGAATTTGTAACTCCCACAGATAGGAATTCAAACTTGTCCAACAATTTTACAATCAAAATTAATCCTGATTCAACGAATGATATTGTTCAGCTTAATTTGGAGATAGACGGCGGTTTGGTCAAAACGTTTAATTCTCCCCCCTTTGAGTATAGTGCGAATTTGTCGGACGGAGTTCACAAATTAGGAGCCAAAGCGGTTGATTCTAAAAATAACCAGTCGGATCGAATTATTACTATTGGCGTTAACGTTCCCTGGGACTATACTCCTTCCCCGACTCCAACAATTATCCCAAGTCCTACTCCAACAATTATTCCTTCTCCAACGGTTTAGCTGAATTATTTTATTTTTCCACTAAATTCTTTTTTAATTTTTTCTAACAATTTCTTTCTTAATTCTTCAACTTCGCGATCGTCTAATGTTTTTTCAGAGTGCTGGTAGTAAACTCTAAAAGTATAAGAATCTTCATAAATATCTTTTAGTTCGACATTTGAAATTAGTTTGTCAACATTTTTCAAAGCATTTACAACTTCTCCAATCTTTGTTTCTTTTGAAAAAATTAGTGTTAGATCTTCAATTTGTGGAGGATATTTGGGTAGCTGTTTAAAAACCTTTTTCTTTGCAAGTTTTTTTAAATTTTCTGTGTCTAATTCAAACGCAACGATTCTTTCTTCAATATCAAAATTCTTGAGAACCATTGGATTAATCTCTCCAACGAATCCAATTTCAGTACTTTTAGATTCAAGATTCCCGCTTTTAATAGGATGCCAAACACCGCTTGGATTTTGGATTGGATTGATGCTTACTTTTCCTATATTTAGCCGGTCGCAAAGCAGGTCGATTACCCCTTTTATATTTTTGTAATCCGAACTTCTGGATATTCCCGAAATTTTATAGGGTTCTCTAGTTTTTCCGGGAATTCCAGAATATACTTTTGAATATTCAAAAAAATTGACGTTTTCCTGCTCGTTTATTTTTAGTGCCGTAATTAAGCTAGGGATTAAAGTTGTCCTCATATATTCATACTCTTGACTCACCGGATTGGCTATTTTAAGGTGATCTTCGAGATTGAGTTGAGACTTTTCTATTAGTTGCCTAGAGATTAAAGAAAGGGTCATAGTTTCATAAAATCCCGCGGAAACTAAAAGATTTTTTAACTTGTTTTTAAAGCTTTTGTCATAAAGATAAGGTACATTAGTTGCTAAAGTATGACCAATGGGAAGAGTTTTGGGAAACTTGTTATAACTCCAAATTCTTGCGATTTCTTCAATTAGGTCTTCTTCGATTTTCAAATCTCCTCTGTAAGTTGGGACAGTCACGGTGATAACTTCCTTACGTAGTTTGGCTGGTATCCCCAGACGCTTAAAGATTGAAAGAACTTGATTTATCTCAATTTTAATCCCCAGAACTTTTTCTAACCTGGGAAGCGATAAAGTCAGCCATAAGGGTTTTAAATCATCTTTTTTAATATCTATAATATTGGAAGCTATTTCACCTCCGGCAAATTTCCGTATCAAATCTAGTGTTCTTTTCAGAGAGTCAAGAGTTCCACCCGCGTTTGCTCCCCTTTCATAAATATAAGAAGCATCGGAGGAAAGTTTCAAAGCCTGAGAAGTTCTTCTTATTAAGTTGGGAGTGTAAACCGGAAGATGAATAAATATATTTTTAGTTTTTGCCGAAACTCCTGAATTCTGTCCGCCTTTTATACCGCAAAGGTCTATTACCCGATCTTTATCTTTTATAATTATCGCGTCTTTGGATAATTTATAAAATATGCCGTCTACGCTGACGAAATCTTCACCTCCTTTTGACAATTCCAATTTTAGATCCTTAGTCAGTAGTTTGTCGTAGTCGAAAACATGGATAGGTATGCCAAACTCCAGCATTACATAATTTGTTATATCGACGAGATTATTTATAGGCCTTAATCCCACAAGTTTTAATCTTTTTTGCATCCATTCCGGAGAAGGTTTGATTCTTACGTCAGATATTGTAATTCCAGTATATCTACCCGCAAGAGCGGAATTTATATTTGCGTGAATAGGCAGATTTACCGTCGGGTTAGGTATTTTAGGCAAGTCAGGTAATTTAATTTTTAAGTTTTTGATAGCAGCAATCTCACGGGCTATCCCAATGACTGATAACCAATCCGGCCTATTAGGAGTAACCTCAATGTCAAGAATAATATCGTCTCCGATCTTTTGATAAGATTCAGTAGTCATTCCAGCCTGGGTCATTTCCCACATTAGATCTTTGTTGAATTCAATTTTTATATATTCTTTTAGCCAATTTATAGGTGCTAACATTATTAGAATTGACTTAAAATTTTAAGATCGGGTGTAGTTAGTGTTCTTAAATCTTGAATTCTATATTTTAAAGTTGCAATGCGGGACAGTCCTATCGCAAAAGCGAACCCTCCCCATCTCCTGGCGTCGATGCCGGCTTTTGCTAAAACATTGGGATGAATCATACCAGCTGGCATAATCTCACTCCACCCGGTATTTTTACAGAAAGAGCATCCGCGGCCATTGCATATTGTACACTCAAGGTAGGTGTCAACTCCCGGTTCGACGAAGGGGAAGTTAGTTGTCGCGAATCTGATTTTTGAATCTTTTCCAAAAATCCTTTTTATAACAAAATCTATAGTTCCAAAAAGATCAGTTAGATGGATATTTTCGTCAACTACGAATCCTTCGGCTTGCCAAAACTCGAATCCGTGTGAAGCATCTACCTGTTCATAGCGAAAGCATTTACCGGGAACTAGAACTCTAAATGGCGGTTTAGTTCTTTCCATAACCCGTCCTTGCATAGCTGAAGTTTGTGTTCTTAAGATTAATTCTCCGAATTTGATTTTAGTTTTTGAAGTATCAATAAAAAGAGTTTGCTGTGTGTCTCTGGCGGGGTGATCTTTTAAGAAATTTAAAGCTTCAAAATTGTAATAATCTGTTTCAATTTCAGGCCCGTCTGTAACTTGATAGCCAAGATAGGTAAATATGTCAACTATTTCGTTTAATACTTGAGTCTGAGGATGAAGATGACCAACAGATGGTTTGTTGCCTGGGATGCTTAAGTCAAATAACTCCTGTGAATAAGTCTTATTGCGTACAAATTTTAAATCTGCTTCATTTATTGCTTCCTCAATCGCTTTTTTAGTTTCGTTGATTGAAAGTCCCGCTCTTTTGCGGTCTTCTTTGGGTAGATCTTTGAGTTTACTCAAAATCAAAGCAACTTTGCCTTTTCGGCCTAAATAAGTGATACGGATTTCTTCAATTTCTTGGTCACTCTTGGCATCAAAAATTTGGGCCAAAGCCTCGTTTTTAATATTAATTATATCCTCTCTCACCTTGGAGTTATTTTACACTGGAGACAATTTCTTTGAAAGTATCAGGATCGGTTACTGCGATATCGCTTAAAATTTTTCTGTCAATTTCTATTTTCTCTTTTTTAAGTCCTGATATTAATTTATTGTAAGTTAGACCATTTTCGCGAGCTGCGGCATTAAGTCTTACAATCCAGAGACTTCTTAAGTCTCTTTTCCTAAGTTTTCTTCCGTGATACGCGTATTGGCCGGCATGTAAGACTGCTTCTTTACCGGCCTTTACACGCCTGCGCCTAGCTTGTTTATAGCCTTTGGTAAGAGTCTTTATTGTTTTATGTCTTCTTCTGGTGATACTTTTAACCCTAGTCATCCTTCGATTCCTTTCAGTCACTCAGGACAAGTTTTCACCTGCCTAACGCCTTTTTGATCTTCCTTGCGTATGGTCCTTTCATTTCTATAACTTTCTTTAGTCTTCTTAATTTTTTTCTAGATTTTTTAACATTTAAGTGACGTCTAAAACCTTGTCTACGCATAACTTTTCCGGTTTTCGTAATTCTAAATCTTTTTGTAATGGATTTTCGTATTTTAAATTTAGGCATCCTTTCTTCCTTCTAAACTGCTAATTTTACTTTTTAAAGGTGATACTATCATCGATAGATGTCTTCCATAAAACTTAGGTTTCATGTCCAAGGCGACAGAGTCACCTAAAGTTCTTAGGATTTTATTTAAAAGATCATATCCAAACTGTTTGCTTCCCATCTGCCTGCCTTTAAAAACTACAGTTGCCTTGACTTTATTTTTTTCAACCAAGAACTCCTTTATTCGCTCTATTCTTACGTTATAGTCATTTTCAGCTATAAAAGGCGAAAGCCTTATCTCTTTAAGGATAGATGCCTTTGCCTGTTTTTGTAGTTTTTTGACTCTCTTTTCTTCCTGGTAAAGAAATTTAGACAGCTCTACTATTTTGGCGACAGGCGGCTTAGCGTTAGGCGCAATCTCAACTAAATCAAGTTTCGCGTCATTGGCGGTCTTTAAGGCATCATTAAGGCTTATTATTCCAACCTGCTTGCCTTCACTACCGATTACCCGAAGTTTCGGCGCTCTGATTTGACTGTTAACCCGATAATTAGTCTTAATTGTTCTCAACTTAAACTTGAAAGAATTCTATCAGTTTAGAGATCTTGTTTCAATCTTCATTTTTATTTCCGAAATAAAGACATCCAGATCTAAAGGCCCCAAATTTTTTCCACTTCTCTCCCTTACAGCTATCTTCTTAGTCTTTTCTTCCCTTTCCCCTATTATAACCATGTAGGGAATTTTTTCCAATTGAGCGCCTCTGATTTTTGCCTGAAGGGTTTCGTTTCGGCTATCAAGTTCAGTCCGAACGCTACTTTCTTTGAACTTTCCCAAAATTTTTTTTGAATATTCTACACTTTTATCGCTAATCGGTAAAATCTTTACCTGAACAGGCGCCAGCCAGGTTGGAAAATTGCCGCTATAATGTTCGATCAAAAGTCCGAAAAACCTTTCCATTGAACCAAGAATTGTCCTGTGAATCATTACAACTTGCTTTTCTTCCCCGTCTTTATCTACGAACTTGACGTCAAATCCTCTTCCAATTTTCACAAGATATTTCCAAAGGTTTTCTTCAGTTTTGAATTTATCTTTAAAAGTTTTCATTGCCCAAAATTCTTCAAGATCATTTTTCGTACTCTCTGCTCTACTAGGTTGATTGAAGTCGAATTGAATTGTCCCTAATTGCCACTCTCGTCCGAGAGAGTCTTTAACCTTGGAATCTATTTTAGGTCCGTAAAAAACTCCTTCACCTTCCTCAATTTTATAATTTAACCCCTCAAGCTCTGTGGCTTTTTTGAGGGCGTTTTCGGCAAAATCCCACATTTCAAGTGTTCCGAGATATTTTTGTGGTCTTGTTGCTATATATACTTGGTAGTCTGAAAAACCGAATACTTTATACACCTTTTGTGTAAGTTTAATTACAGATCTTACTTCATCGATAACTTGTTGCGGAGTACAAAAAATATGTGAGTCATCTTGGGTAAAGCCGCGAACTCTTGTCATTCCGAGTAAGGTTCCGGCTCTTTCATAGCGGTATACTGTACCCAATTCACCCATTCTTATTGGCAGTTCTCTGTAGCTTCTGGGTTTAAATTTATATATTTGTATGTGATTTGGGCAGTTCATGGGTTTTAGCTGTTCGTCGGTTTGATAATCAGGACGACTCTCACCTTCGATGTATTCATGGAGCATCGCCGGAAACATAGAATTGATATATTTATTGTAGTGACGGGACATTACAAACATATCCATACTGGCAATGTGAGGCGTAAAAACCAGTTGGTAGCCTTCTTTGTAATGTTCATTTTTCCAATACTGCTCGACGATGTTTCTGGTAATTGCTAGTTTTGGATGCCAGAGAATCAAACCTGGCCCTGTAAGCTGACTAATAGAAAAAAGGTCTAACGTTTTTCCAAGGACTCTATGGTCGCGTTTTTTTGCCTCTTCTTGCTGTTTTAAGTAGTCATCGAGCTCTTTTTGTGTCGGAAAGCAAGTACCGTAAATACGGGCCAGCATTTTGTTTTTTTCACTCCCCCGCCAATAAGCGCCGGCAATGGATAGAAGTTTAAAATGTTTGAGGTCGTTAGATGGATGTTCAATATGGCCGCCACGGCAGAGGTCAACGTAGTTACCTGATTTATAAAGAGTCAGTTTTTGACCTTCTTGGGAAAACTCTTTAATAAGCTCTAATTTATAGGGATTACTGCTGAACTGCTGAACTGCTGAACTGGTTGAGACTTCAATCCGCTCAAATTTATCCCAGCTTTTGACAATTTTATGCATCTTTTGCTCGATTTTAAGCAAATCGCCTTCGGATATTTTTACATCGAGAAAGTCGAAGTCATAATAAAAACCATTTTCGATAGAAGGGCCAATTGTACGAAGTGTTTCCGGCCAAAGTTCCATTACAGCCGCTGCCAACAAATGCGCGCACGAATGCCTTAAATGATCTAAATATTCCTGATTCTTTTTATCCATGAATAGTCTTATCTGATTTTACATTCTCCTTCATTAAGGGGCAATAGGGCTTCTTTATCGTTCCTCCCAATTGAGTTTTTGTTATGACTTTAACAACGGGATAATTCATACATTTAATTTCAATTTTGCCAGGCGAATTGACTCTTTCGTAAAAAAACTTTTGACTTCATCCCACGAAACATCCACAAGCATTTTCGGCATAGCCACTTCTTTTTCTGCGTCATCAAAATAATTTAGTGCCCTGATTATTGAATAGAGATGTTCTTCTAAAACGCCATATTTATTGTCGTAGAAATTAAGCATCTCATCAACTGAATATTTTTTTGTTAAAAAGAAAAGATCAATAAAATCCCGTCTTGTCCCTCTATCTTCGATAGCATTTATTTTCATTGCTGAGAGATCTTTCATACCAACAATTTGGATACCTTCAAAGTTGGTAGTTTTTTCCAATAGCGGGTATTTGTAATAAAATAAACTTATGCTCGTTTCTCCAATCTTTCCAAGAATTGTTCTCCAGCTTTTTTGTTGTTCTGTAAATTCGGGGTATACATGAAGACTAGTACTTAACTGGCTTTCGTCAAACTCTTTTTGAGTAAAAAAATCCAGATCCACAGAAATCCTATGCCCGATCAATAAGGCAAGCGCTGTGCCCCCTGCCAGGTAAGCTTCTCGAAAAACTGGAATTTTTGAGACTAACTGTATAGCCCGAAACGTATCGGGGAGTACGGCTTTTGTAAACATAATAAATCTTTATAATCTAAATTGAATATATTTGCCCAAAATATACCCGTGGCTCTTGAAAGATCTTTTGTGGTTAAAATAACCTTCTTTATTTTAGTTTTACTGTAATTATCTAAAAGCCATCTGATATCCTGGGTCTTACCGCGATCGAGAACTCTTTTGATGACTAAAAACGAGTGTTTATTCTTGTCAAGCGAATCAAAGTCAACGTCCCAAAAATAGCCTCGGAATGATTCAGGAAGTTTGGTATGTTTCATATTTAGATTATACCGTATATTACGAATAATTTAACCTATTAATATTTAATTCACTTTTTTAAACATATCGGCAAGAGCGAGGCCGATCTCAAAACCAACCGAGTCGATAACTTCATGCGTTTGACCAATATGATTAGCTAATCGGTGCCTTAGTATACGGGTTGCTTCTGTTGTTTGTCTGTAAAGTCCTCTCGCCACATTACTTGTCCAAAGGTCGTGGAAATTTTTCTGATCTGTAGTACTTAGAGCCGCAAGCATCGATTCATAAAAATGATAAGTATCTCCGGCAGAATCGCTTGCCTCATATTCTGATTCATCCCAGCAAAAGAATGCTATTCGGTCTTTCCACTCTAACATTCTTTTTGGGGTTATTTCGGGAACTTTTAAACCAAGACGGTCATCATAATTTCTTGCCATAGCCCTTGTTGCAAGAGTCAGATTAACAAGTGAAAGAGCTAGTTTGTTGTCGAAGATATCTAAAGCAATATCGATTTGTCTTGGTACGCTGACCCTTGATTTGGTGTTGTCTGACTCTAATTCAATCGCTTCAATTAAACGACTACCAGAGGCTAATTCGGAAAACCTTTGACTGGTCGGCAGGTTATGTTGATCGGCAAAAGCTACGTAGTATCCAAAAATCTCTCGTTTATTAAGCCCCAATGCATATTTAGTGCTGTCTATACGTTTTATACTCTTCTTTCAGTCACTCTCATTATTTCATCAAGCATTATATCGGGCGGAGGGTTAAATCCGGTTGGCGATCTACCATTTACTTTTCCTCTGGTTTCAGAAATTGCTAGAAGTTGATCGGGTATGGCACGAGTCGCACCGGAGGATACCGCCCTTGCTAAGTTGACAGGCCAAAGAATTCTATCAGCAATCATATCAAAAGATTGTACAAAATTTTCTTTATTTGAGGGATATCTTTTGGGATTCCTTTTCTAATTTTTATTTTCTGATTCATTTAATATTTTCTCCAGTTCTGATCAATCCTTGTTCTGTTAATTTTTTCTATATTCTCTTGTTGTTTTAATTGTTTTGCGAAAGAATCTTTAATGATACTCTGTTGTTTTTCCGAAACATTTAAAAACAATCCAAAAAGCTTGATCCAATCTTCAAAGTTAAGTTGACTAGGTTTAGAATTTGTGGCTTGGATCTTCATAATCTTTGAAAGCCCTTCTGAAACATTGGGTTTAGTTTGATTGAAAGTGTATGTTACGAAATCTTCGTAATTGTTTTTATTTTTAATTAGTGGTTGGTCCCTTTTCTTAATTTCCAAAAAAATTATCTTTACATTAGGTCTCGGAAAAAAATCTCCAGGTCTAAACGTATGCACTACGCGAAATTCAAACCAAGGATATAAAATAGCAGACAACTGCGAATTTTTAATATCCAAAGGCTTTCCTGCAAATTTCATCGCGGCCTCTTTTTGAACGATTAGATAAGCGTTCTCTGGAGGATTATTCTCTAAAGTCAATTTTTTAATTATCGCGGAAGTGACGTTAAACGGAATGTTTGAGAAAACTTTATATGGATGGGTTGGTAAGTCAGTTGTCAAAAAATCTTCTAGTTTTAACTCTAAAGATTTTTCATTTTGGAATTTTTGAGACAATTTTCTGAAAAATTCGTTATCGAGTTCAAATGCGATAACCTTCCTGGCCTTTTTGATAAGCTCCTTCGTAATTATGCCGTTGCCAGCACCTATTTCAACGACTATATCGTCTTTAGAGATACTAGATCTATTTACCAAGCTCTCGACTAACTGGGTGTTAGTTAAAAAATTCTGAGAGTATTTAATTCTATTTCTCATTTCTTGAATTAAACATATTGCAATTTTAACACCACAAAGAGAAATCTTCACTTTTAGACTAATCGCTTGTTTCTGAAAGCAAAACCAGAAAAACTTTTTAAATATTTTTCAAAGTCCAATGCTTCTTCTTTTCTATAAATGCTGGTGCGTGCTCCGCGTAGTCCTGATTCATTATCAGGACGGGGTAGAGTGGACCCGGGGGGAATTGAACCCCCTACTCTTCCATGCCATGGAAGCATGTTACCGGTATACCACGGGCCCGTATTAGTCACTAGACTTTAGTCTTTAGCTGATAGCAAAAGTATTTTACTATAATTTCAAGAAAGCTCCAAAATATTTTTCTTATGTATACGTTTTCAGCGTTTACTCAGGATTATCAGATAAAATTGAAAAAAATTGGGGGTGATAGTATGAAAAACAATTTATTAATTGCCGCAGCTGTAATTATTCTCGGAGTATTTGGATTTTTAATTGGCGTTAAGTTCCAGGGAAGGTTTTTGACCCAGAGATTTTTAGCTAACAGGCAGTTTGCTTATAACGGAATGCCGATGATGCGCGGAAGAATGATGGGATGGAACGGAAGTTTTGGACACAAAAGGGGAATTTTACAGGGGCAAGTATTAAAAATTGAAGGTGATAATCTTACGGTAACCAGGCCGGACGGAACTACATTTACTGTCACTCTTAGTGACCAGACGATTGTGAACAGAACATCAAAGGCAATGAGGGCCGATTTAAAAACCGGTGATAACGTATCCGTTTATACAGTGCCTTCAGCAAACAGTGTATATTCCGCCCAGACGGTCATTATAAACCCTTAGTTTAATGAGACAAAAGTTGAGGATAATTTTTTCTAGTCTTTGCGCTTGTATTCATAGTTTTTTTATAATTGTACCGTCTTCTAAAACGGTATAGCCATTAGTTTCATAAAATCTGCGAATGTTTTCATCACTAAAGTCAGGTTCGAAACTTCCAACAACTTGATTTGCGCCTCTCGCGAGCGCTTCTTGTTCAAACTGTCGTAGCAATTTACTTCCGATACCCGCCCGTCTTTGTTTAAGGTTAACTTGAATAATATCTAATGACGCCGTCGATTCTTCGATATCGCTGAAAGCGGATCCAATAATTTCACTCCCGCGTCTGTGAAAATTTTTAAAGTCATTTTAGAAATAATTTTTAATTCCTACTTACAACTCTTCGACAATAATTTTAGGATACTTAGTTGCGAAATCAGCTTTGCCCCTTACTCTTCTTCCGCCGTCCCTTTCGACATATTCAACATTTACTTCTTCAACTACTCAACCAAGGTTTTGTAATTCGAAATCGACGCCGAAATGTAAAGAGAATTCTTTAATAGTTACTGTATCAATTCACTTAATGCCATAGTTTTCACCACCTTTCTGTTTATTTTATTAATTTGTGGGCGATGAGGGGCTCGAACCCCCGACCTTTGCAATGTCAATGCAACGCTCTAACCAGCTGAGCTAACCGCCCAAAACAGCATTTAATTAATCGCTCTAACCTCAGCCAAAGGCCGATCGTCCTCTGGACGAAACTGAGCTATCCGCTCAAACTAGCTTATGGCCATTAGCTTTTAGCTATCAGCCGATTTTAATTAAATTTGGGGATAAAAGCAAACTAACCTGCGGAGCGTTGGGAAAAGTGTTCACCGGAAAGTAAGAATTTACCCTTATACTGTTTGTAAAAGCTCCAAAAGTTTTTCTTTTGCCCTTTCTTGTTTAAAGCAGAAAGCCAAACTATAGAATCCTCAATTCCCTGTTTGAAGCTTTTAAGAAATTCCAATAAGTTTTCAAAAAACAAGACATGATAAATTCCGGGATTTACCGGTGCTTGGATAGCAGCAACCTCAAGTTCTTCTATAAGTCTTGGAGTAGATTGAGCTATATATGTAACTTCCTGAGTTACGGCGTAAAGCCTGATCTTAAGCTCATTCATTTTGCTTTCGACAATGTGTCTTTCTTCATCTAAAAGCCTTCTTTCAAAAGTTATTTGTTTTTCTAATTTCTTTTGTGCTTCAAAATTTTCTCTTGTAACTGTATCGATTTCGAGGGTTTCTCCTGCATAAAATTCACCCGAAAAATTCTTTTCAGGTTTTCTGCCTAAGACCTGGTTGATAAACTCCTGCGAAGTCCCCTGAATAAGATCTTTTTTGAAAGAGTCATATGTTGAACCGCCCAGATCCTTGAGGTTTTCAAGAAAATTTACCTCTTTAGCTATCTTCTGGGCTTGTGTCTTAGTTTGCTTGTTCATTTGGGGGCAATTCTATCACAACGATGTTAAAATTTCAAGAACTTTTCTTCTTTTTAGAATAGCCTCAATTAACCTTCGCTGTGTTGGATTATCGATGTCTTTTTTGGTGTTTGGATCTGCCGATAACGTGTTTATGGCTTTTTCAATTTCTTCTTGTTTTGCTTCAACATTCTCAGCTTGAGCTATTTTATCAAGAATTAGCTCGACACTTATGGACTCTCTCACAGAATCCCCATACTCCTTGCGCAAACTTTCCGGGTTTTTGCCGATTGAGGCCAAATAATTATCCAGCGTAAGCCCAAGTTTCTCGATTCTTTCCAATAAATTAGCCAGCCTTGTATCAACCTCTTGATCTATTAGAATTTTTGGAATATTTACCTTAACATTTTCGATCAAGCTTTTAAGTACTTGCTGTTCTTTTTCCCCGGCTGCATCGCTTTGCGAAACATTGCGGGTAGGCTCACTAGAGTTTGGTGTCCAGATTTTTGATGTTTTAAGGGACGTAATTGCCGCTTTATAATCTCCCAATTCAACTTCGGGTATGTCGCAAGTTACTGCCCTAACTTGCCAATCTTCATTTTCTTCAGCTTTAATTAATTCAAATCTGGGGTAGATTGCCGGTTTTAGTTTATATTCACTAATTGCATCGGCAAAAAGCTTTGGCAGAACGCGGCTTAGTGTTTTTTGAATAAGTTCATTTTGAGGAATTTTTTCGATGACTTTTTCAAGTGGAGCCTTACCTTTTCTAAATCCCGGAATTTCGATTATTTTTCCAATCTCTTCTACTACTTCTTCCCGATTTTTCTTAATCAAAGTGTTGGGAATATTAAAAGTAAGTTGAATTGTCCCGTCGTCTAACTTGGCTAAAATAGAGCTTGGTTTATCCATAAGTTATCCTTTATGTTGTGTCTTAAATCTCGAAGGATCGAATTTTAAAGGCGCCTTGGTTCCACCGCCGAATTTGCTTGCGCGAAAAAACTTAGGAGTTCTATACCCCAGTTGTTTTCCTGCCTTGCTTTTTGAATATGTAGCCTTATTTTTTGTCATATGTGATATTATACCCTTGTTTTTACGAAAAATCTCGTTTATACCCAAAATACTTCGATTTGTAATTAAAAATAGTATTTTGGGGGATCATAATCTCTTACGATAGTTGCAAACTTGAGTAAGAGGAGTATATACTGATAATTGCCTCCCAGTAAGTGAGGAAGGTTTAGAAAGGAGGCATTTTTAATGGCAGCTAAGATTTTTGTAGGCAACTTGGATTTCACAGTTACCGCTGACGATCTCCGGGCTCTTTTTTCACAAGTAGGAACAATTGTTGACTGCGTAGTTATTATGGACAAGATGACAGGCCGAAGCCGTGGCTTTGGATTTGTCGAAATGTCTAAAGACGACGAAGTTAAAAAGGCAATTGAGACATTGAATGGAAGTGAGCTAAAAGGTCGAAAGATTAACGTTAACGAAGCCCGACCCCAAGTAAAACAATAAAAATATAGAGTTATTTCAGAACTGATTTTAGGTTCTTTTGGAAAAACTCAAGGTTGCGAGTGATTGCTAGATTCCAACCTGGGGTTAGATTGTGGTCAGCACCTGGGTAGCTAAAATAGTCTGTAGTCTGTTCAGAGGATGGTTGCTTTCTTGCGGATAAATTTTTGTAAAGATTATCTGACCAGCTTTTTGGGACTGCAGTATCGTTAATTCCTTGGTTAATTTGGATTGGAGCGAGAACGCGATCGAAATATTTGTGGATTGAATAAAGGTCAGTGTCGTATGTTTCCTCAAATTTAGCAAGTTCACGTCTGATTAGTTTTCCACCGTCTTCTGATTCGTCCACGTAGTAAAGAATCGAATATGGAAAAGGTTTTGACACCGGTGCCCAAAGGACGGTGGGATAAGTTGCGCCGGTAATTTCAAGGACAGTTAAAGCTATCTGTCCACCATTGGAATGTGCCCAAAGAAAAATGTCTTTTTGATTCCACGCGCCCCGCGTAGCCCTTCGGGTCTGAGCCTCAGGGTCGTTGACCTCGGCGAAGTGGGGTTGCTTTATTGATTCTATTAAATCTAGAACTGTTGTGTAAGTTTGAAACCTAGTCTCAAAAATATCAGAAGCTTCCTTATTTGAATCTCCGTAACCTAGAAAATCAGGGGCAATAGTTATAAAGCCGTTTTTGGCAAAAACTTCTGCGGGTCTTTTAGTCCCAACTCCTGTTTGGTATATTTTTTGGTCAACGTAACCCCTGATCATTAAAATTAAGGGGTACTTTAGGGATAACACGGGCACATTCATTTGCCCTGTTACTTTCTTTCCCTCAGTTGTAAATGAAAATAAGTAGCTGACAAAATCTTTATTTTCTTCCAAAGTTTTTTCAATCTTAACCTCTCCCCCTGCTGGTTTTCTTTTACTTAAATTTTCAATTGTATATTTATCCAAAGGTCTGGCAGTTTCTTTAACAACTGGTATTTTAAATTCGCTTCTTGGTTTAATTTGTAAAAGTAGATATCCACTAGAAACTCCCGCTAAAAAGATTAAAATCAAAAGCCCAATCTTTAATATTTTCATATTTATTTGATAATTAAATAGAATATTCCAGTTAAAGTCAGCATCTGATTAAGAAAAATCTTTATGTAGGGGTTGTGAGTTAATTCGAACTTGTGCCCGTCTAAAGCCTCCTTCCTTTTTCCTTTCAAAATAGGTATTATTTGGCCGTAGATATCTGGCAGATTAGCAGAAATCATATATATAATAAATTTAAAATTAAATTCATTTTTTTTGCTATTAAAAAAAGAACGATTGTACTTGTAAGAATAAGAAAAGAGATTGTGAACGCGAAGGTTACCTTGTCTCTATTGCTTGCCATTTCTGACTGTAGTGAAATTTCCATTTCCTTAGATGGATATGATACTGTGTCGAGAACGTAGTGGGAAGCAAATGATAAAGGAATGCCTATAAGAGGATTCGGAAAAGCTTTATATATGAAATAAGACGCTAATATGTGGTTTTGGAGCATCATAATTATTTTTCCACAATTCTTAAATAAATCTTATCACAGCATTCCTACGAAGTGGTAGAAGTTAATCAAATGTGGCTTATTTCTTGGATGGGCCAATTCGAGGGACTCTAAACATTCTAGCTAACTCCTCTCTCAATGGATTAACAGCCTGTGATCTTGCCAAGTCTGATCTTCCCTCATATGCGGGCCAGCCATGATCGTCTGGGTCAAGTTCTTTTGCAAGGTTCAAACTCACCTTTTATAGCCTTAACCATTTTTCAACGACTGTTGTAAATAAGTTGAATGGTCATCTAAATAAAAATTGAGAGATTGTAAAAATACTAAAGGCTCCGTAGAAAAGGAAAGCCGAGCCAACTGCGAAAGTTCTTAAAAATGATGGGCGGAGGGGTTTTGCAAGGCTTGTTAGGTTAAGCCAAAGAACTAATCCTGAATAAATAAACATCGAAAATGCGTTGAGGACAGCGCCTATCACAACTAAGCTAAGTGGTTCGGTAAATCCCAAAGAGAAAATAATAATTCCGGAAAGTATCTGGGCCCATAAAAAGATATAAAAGAAGTAAGAAGAATTTTCTATTTTATACTTATCCGGGTTTGTTATTACCAAATTCTCCGACATTATTCTGCTGTTGCTGGCGGTAACCGAAAACTGCGTTCCGAAAAGCATGATGCTCACTATAACCAGAAATAATTCACCAAGGAAAGGAACTAATTTTGATGTCAGAAAACCTGCTTCGCGAATAACAAAATTTATGCTGGTTTCAACGCCAGCATTTTTATAGACGGTGGTATACGAAAGCAAGCTTAATAAAATTATAGTAAAAGCTCCTGTTATCCAAAAAATCAAAGCGTGCTCGATATTTATTCTTTTCCACCATTTTTTGAAATTTATTAGATTTTGGCCCGTTGGCTCAAAAGTTACACCTGTTAATTTCAAGTCTTTTTGTTTGTTACCAAAAAGTCCGGATATTCTTCCACCAAATTTACCCATGCCGTAACCCTTTTCTTTGATGTAAAGCGATTGTGCCAGATTTAGATTTCCTCCTGCCCCAGCGTAGGCAAAAGCAGCCAAAAAAGTTGCGAAGGGAAGCCCCATAGGTAAAAACCAATAACCCTCTCCCCTGCCAAAAAGCCCCATTCCTAATGCCGACCAATCCTGGGATTTTGTAAAAGACAAAGTCATTATTAAAATAAACGGGATTCCAACTAAAATAATTGCCTTTTGAGTTTTTTCCTGGGTCTTATAAACCACTTTTCCTAAGCTTAAAATCAAGCCGATCAAAATAAGAAGGAGTATTCCTATTGCGGCAGTATATCTAATCCCTAATGCGGCCGATAAGACCTTTCCTGCAGAGGCGGCAATTCCCGGCCATATCCATGGCGTTAAGGTTGAAAAAATGAACCAGTAAGGTGTTACCTTCCCGAATTTGCGCGTAAGTCCCACAAATATGCTTTCACCTGCCACTAGGGTATATCTTGCTATTTCCATATTTATAAAAAACTGAAATGTTATTCCCAGGATCGCCGCCCAAATTATCCCTAAACCGTAATTTGCAGTTAGATATGGCCAAAGTATAAGTTCCCCGCTTCCTAAACCTAAGCCAAGCAGAATAAAGCTCGGTCCTAGTAGTTTTTTTAAAGAAGGAGGTTTTGGCAGCTCTTTGATTGATAAAGGCAGCAATTTTGTCATCAGTAAAAAGTTTACTATTTTCCCTCTCCTAATTCCATTAATTCCAGGCCTTTAATTTGCGGCATTGAAGATCCGGCTAACCCTTGAGCACTTCCGTAAATATTTGTAACGGATATCAAGACTCTCTTTATTTGAGCCTCGCGCGCTTTCCAGCTTTTTTCAAAAGCAGCTCTTTCCCGGCCTATTTGATCGTTCATTTCTTTGTAAACTTCGACCAGAGCTTCAACCTGTTGCCTAAATTCATGACCTGTTATGTAGTCGTACAATAATTCTGCCTTCTCCCCTGTTTTGGTGGTGACTGCCTTTTGGTAAGCAATATCAAGAAGGTTTTTTCGAAGTAACGTGGCCAACGGCAGAGCTAAAGTGTTAGACATAACCCAAACTCCATCTTTTAATCCCATCCCGTTCGTTATATCTTTCGGCATAGCACTGGTTACTATTACGGGAATATTGGCTTTTTCGCGCCTAAGGTCGTCTTTAAGCTTAGTAAGCCATTCATCTTTCCAATCTTTTGTACGTTTACTTTCCCATAGTATTACCCCGCAGGTAAAGCCCTTAGGACTTTTAACAATTTGCCGAACGTCCGCCCCTTTAACTCCCTTTCCAACAGGTTCGATTTCGTCATTCGGGAATGCAGTTCTTAGTGTTTCCTCGAGATCCAGCTCTAATATTTCTCCTTGCAACTGTTGAGATCCCTGCTGTGCTTTCCTTGTGGCTTCTTCCAGCGCGAGCATTAAATCGTTAATTTTTTTATCTTTTTCCAAATCTTTGAGATGGTGGTCGTGTGATGCCTGGGTAAGTACTGCCTCTTCGATCTTTTTCTTCTCTTCATCAATCCGTCTTTCGACTTCCAGTTTCAGATCTTTCTCTCTTTCTTCAATTTTTCTCTTTTCTTCCCGGAGTTTAAGCTCCTGCTCTCTTAGCTCCTCTACTTTTTCTTCCTTTTCTGCGAGAGCTTTTTTCAGGTCAGTAATTTCAATATTTGCTTTTTCGCTTAATTCATGCCGGATTTTTTCCTCAATATTTTTTCCCAAAGCTTCAGTTATTTCCATCTCCCTGCCGCAATATTTACACTTAATAGTAGTGCTCATAATTATAAAATTTTTAGTCCTTCAATTCTTTCGAAATGCTTTTTATTACCTGTAATTAATACTAACCTTTGATCCATAGCTGTAGCGGCTATTATAATATCTAAACTTTCAAGAAGGGCCCTCTTAGCTCTTAGTTTAGATCTTATTTTCGCAAAAGCCGTAGCAACCCTTTCATCTACCTTTAGTATATCTATACCGGTTAAAAAGTCTTTTAAATCAATCAGTCTTTTTTTCTCTTCTGGTTGATTATAAATTCCATCTAGTATTTCGGCTAATGAAATAACACTCATTGCCAAATTATTTTGATATTTTGTTAGTATCTCAACCGCCTCTTTTTTGCCTTTAAGAAAAGAAATAGCATAATCTGTGTCAATAAGATACTTCATCGGAGATTCCAACTAGCTAGAAATTTCTTTTTTTTTGAACCGTCACTTCTCGCCTTATATATTTCGGAGATCATCTTATTGGTGTCTAAGTCTTTCCAAGCTCCGGCAGCTCGTAAGAAAGGATCTGCTGTTTTCTTTTTAGCTGTTTTCATTTTAGTGATTTTGACCATAGGTTTTCCTTTCCTTTCTATAACAACTTCCTCATCTTTATAATAAACAAGATTTAAAAGCTCTCCGAAATTGGTTCTCGCCTGATAAGCGGAAATAACTCTCATAATGACTTAATTATGTCAATTGAATGGTTTGTGTCAATATAGTATTTTTTTCATCTTGATTTTTTTGTATTTGTCGTCCTTCATATTTCATCCTCCTGTATAATATACACCAAACAATGGCTGGATTATCAAAGACAAAACAAATTGAAAAAAAATTTGGGGCGCATATTGCAGGAAGCAAAGAAGTCAAAAGACTTGTTTCCGAAGCAATTTCTTTGTTTCCAAAAGAGTTAGTAAATTACATAATCAAAAACATATGGTTTGCAGCGTCATTCGATGACGCTTGGGCTTTTACTTTTGACGGGAATGACTTAAAGGGAAAACATCTGATATTTTTAAGTGATGACCTTTTAGCTCAAAGCAGATATCAAATATTTCACTCAATCGCCCATGAAATCAGCCATGTTGTTTTGGGACACAGAAATACTATATACATACAAAGACATGACTCCCAAAGAGGAAAAACTACAGGAAAGGCAGGCGGACGAGTTTGCTAGGCAACTGGGGTTTTAGTCCATTTGCCCTTAAACATTTCGTCCATTTGTTCCTCTGTCATTTCAGGCAAAGAACCCGGTTTATGTTTAGCTGGATCCGTCAAATGTTTCATTCCCAGCTCTTTCATTTTAACTAAGGCTTCCTCGTCGTTTTCGGCTTCAACAACTAATTCTTCAGGTTCGTGTCCTTGATCACAGACAAAACTGTATTTGTACATCATAATTTTTCACCCCCTTTCAATTTTTGACAACTTTATCATACTACCCGTGTTTTTGGGTTAAGTCAAATGCCGGAATGTGAACTTTACCTCTACCTTTAATTAGCCATTTATTATTAATTTTGATATATGCGGTATTTTCTTCGATTCCGATAACTTGTGAATCTTTGGGTAAGTTTTTAAGAAGTTCCTCAAGTTTTTTTTCTATAAAATCTTTTTTTACTTCCCCAAAGTGTGGAATTATCCCATAATGAGCGAGATTATGTCCGGGTTCCCAAGGAAGCATAATGCCCTTATTTAAATAATCATAAACTCTTGCCCAAACTTTTTTCCCCATTATCATTGCTCCGGCTGAACAGCCTATTATTGCGGCTCCATTTTGGTAATTTTTAATTATAGTTTTCCAGGCAAAACTGTCTTTTGTTGTATCCAAAAGATAGCCTGGATCGCCGCCGGAAAAATAATAAATATTAAATTTATCTAGTTCTTTTTCAATATGGGGATTATTTGTATCTTCGGAGTTTTTAATATCAATTCCTGCTGCAAAAGTTTTCAATTTTTTAAAGTGACTTATTCCGTCCTCGACCCATTTTTGATAAGCTTTTTCTCGTCCGGCCGCCGTGGCTAAAATTGCGACTTTTGGGTTTTTGGTTTTTGAAAGAATAAACTCATCAATATCAATTACTTCGTCAGTAAATTCTCCCGACCCAACCAGTGCCAAAATTCCCGCCATATAATAATTGTAGATTATATTAAAGAAATAAAAAGAAGTTTACTTACGTTCTACTGTTCTAGAACAATAGAACAGAGTTTTTTTGGAGGTCTTTAAGTGCAAGCCTAGTAATTCTTGTAATATTTGGATTTTTTAGAAGAGTATCAATCTTTCCTTTTGCGAAACCTGCTCCCTCGTGAAGTTTCAGATCACTTTCTTTGATTCCGTTAACCAAAAACACATGGATTGTATAATCTATCCCATCAAGCTTTTGGGTTTTGTAATAAGTACCTAGCTTTTCGACATTGTATTCGTTTATGTCAAGGTCAAGTTCTTCCAGTAGTTCTCTTCGTAGACCTTTTATTAAATTTTCACTTGTCTTTATAGTTCCCCCAAACATGGCGATTTTACCCGAGTTGACTATGTTTGGATCAATAGTTCTTTGCTGGAGTATAATTTCACCCTCAGAAGTTACTAATATACAATGTGTTCCAATGGTAGTTTCTTCTTTATTAATCATAATTATTCTCTTTAGCTATTCTAACTTTTCATTTTCGATAAAGCTAGTTTCTTATCGTGGTTCAGTGAATCCTAACCTGTATAAGTATCAGACCCTGATCGTACTTTAGGGGTATAATAAAACCGTAATGGTTAAGAAGGCTTTAATCCTTTTTACGTTTCTGGTTTCTGTTTTTCTGGTTTATCCTCAAAAAGTTTACGCAAAAGATTACAGAATTTTGTCGGCGGATTTTAATGTCAAGTTGAATTCAGATAGTTCTGCCGATATCACAGAGAAAAGGGTTTATTCTTTTGATGGTTCTTTTTCCTGGGCTGATGAATGGATAAATTTAGCTGGAAAATGTACAAATGCTCTCTCCTGTCCTAATTATAAAGTAACTAATATTTCTCTAGCTGACGAGTTTGGGATGTATCAACAAAATTCAAGCGGACTTAATTCGTACACAACTACAGTAGGCTTCGATAAATTTTACATAAAATGGTTCTATAGTGCTTTAAACCAAAATAAAGTTTTTACGCTTAAATACAAAATTTTAGACGCGCAGGCAACTCACCCCGATTTTCAGGAATTTTATTGGCAGTTGGTGGGCAGTGAATGGGCCAAGGGAACCGGAAAGGTTACAGCGAAAGTAACTCTTCCCTACCCTTCTTATAGTGACAAAATCTGGGTGTTTGGCCATGGGCCTTTAAACGGCAAGGTTAAAATATTAGATGATCAATCTGTTAGTTTCACAGCTGACAATCTTCCACAAAAGCAATTTTTTGAAGTCAGGGTTTTATATCCGGTAAATAACGTGAGTTTGGGGAATAGAAAAAGTAATCAGGCTTTGGCGGAAGCTTTATCCGAGGAGCAAACGTTTGCAGCTCAAACACGGTCAAAAAATATTATTGTGCTTTTATTAAAATCGTTTGAGATTTTAGTAATCTCGGCCATAAGTATTTTCTTCCTGGTAAAAGCACTTTACTGGATACTCAGATGGTGGAAGGTTGGTCGGGATGAGCCTCTTCCCGAAGTTAATCTTTCCGGTAAGCTGCACGAACCGCCTTCAGATCTTGAGTCTGCACTAGTAGAAGCTTTGACTCATTGGGATTATCAAGCAACGGGTAAATCGATAGTAGCGACAATTATTGAACTAACGAGACGCCAAATTGTAAAAATTGAATGCCAAAAAAAGAACCCGCTTTTTGGAATAGTATTCCGCTCTCCCGAGTGTTTCATAACTTTAACCAACTTGAAATTAGATGAAATAAATCTTTCACAATTGGAAAGAAAGTTAATCGATTTTATTTTTATGGATGGATTTTTGCCGACAATTAGTTTATCGGACATAAAAAATCTGGTAAAAACTAAACCTACCGAAACTAAAAAGTTCTGGGAAGATTGGCAGAAATTAGTAATAAAAAATTTAGTCAAAGATGGAGTTCTGGAGAGTGAACCCTATGAAGAATCAGAAAGAGCGGGAAAAGACAGTAAAATGATTGGTTTTTTGGGATTTTTTATTATTTTTCTGGGATTGTATCTATCTAAAGGGAATTGGACAATATTTTTCGGATTGATGATTCTAGGCGGTACGGCGACTATATCATTTTTAATAATATCTATTTTCAAGAATCTAATACAAAACAGAACGAATTTGGGAAATGAGGAAGTTGCTAAATGGTTTGCATTCAGAAGATTCTTGAAAGACTACTCTGTGACTAAAAACTATCCTCTTGATTCTGTAATTTTGTGGGAAAAATATTTAGTCTACGGAGCTGCACTCGGAGTTTCTTTGAAAGCTTTGTCCGAATTGCCGATTAATTATTCTTCGGCTTTTGAGGGTTCCGGACTTTATGTTTTTGCCGCTAGTGATATTGGCAGGAGTTCGAATTTTAGTTCGGCTTTCTCTTCTTCTTTATCCTCTGCCTTTTCGTCATACGGCGCGCACGGAGTCGGAGGCTCCGGAGGCTTTTCCGGTGGCGGAGGCGGTGGTGGCGGAGGCGGTGGTGGCGGAGCAGGATAAATTTCCTCTTGACTTCGTACTTTCTTCGGATGTATTTTAGAGTTAATGAGACTTTATTTTTACTCTTTTACTCTCTTGCTCTTTTTACTCTGACATATGACCCAAAAAATATCCGAAGAAGTTTCTGTAATATTGGTTTACGACCATAAAAAAAGAACTGTTTTTCCCAAAGAAGTTGTATGGAATAACCGGTCCTACTTAATTACTAAACTTGGCCTTCATCATACCTACCGAAAAGGCAGAACACTTTACCATATATTTTCCGTGGTGGCGGATACTCTTTTTCTCAGACTTAAACTTGACAGTGAAACCCTGCACTGGAAACTGGAGGAAATTTCGGATGGACTTTAATCCGGCATTGTCTACAATAATGCATATTGATCTTAATTCCTGTTTTGCGACGATTGAGCAACAGGCTAATCCTCATCTTCGTGGTAAACCTATTGCTGTAGCCGCTTACACAACTCCAAATGGCTGTATTTTAGCTCCTTCTATCGAGGCCAAGAAATATGGAGTGAAAACCGGAATGAAGGTGAGAGATGGCAGGCTTTTTTGTCCGGATTTGATAATCTTGCCTTCTGACCCGGCCAAATACAGAAATATTCATCTCGCTTTACATAAGTTAGTAGCCGATTATACGAATAAGTTTTCTCCAAAATCAATTGACGAGTTTGTTCTTAATTTTGCCGGTATGCCGTCGTTTCCGCGGGGACTTTTTACTATTGGCAAGGAAATAAAGGAAAGGATAAAAAAAGAGATTGGCGAGTGGCTGACTGTTTCAATAGGAATTTCTACAAATCGGTTTTTGGCTAAGACTGCCGCTGGTCTTCATAAGCCCGACGGACTGGATGAAATTAATAAGGATAACTTCTTGAATTTGTACTCTGGTCTGAAACTAATCGATTTATGCGGTATAAAAATCCGCAATAAAGTTCGTCTTAATAGTATGGGAATATTTAACGTTCTGGATTTCTATAATGCTCCCTTGTGGAAACTTAAAGCCGCATTTGAATCGGTAAGCGGTTATTATTGGTACATGCGACTCAAAGGTTTTGAGATTGACGATGTATCTTTTTCCAGAAAAAGTTATGGTAACTCTTACGCATTACCCGCCTCGCATCAACAAGCTCACGATCTGTTATCTATTCTTTCCAAACTTACCGAAAAAACGTCTTTTCGTTTAAGGCGGGGTGGATATAAAGCTCGCGGGGTGCATTTAGCGATTTTATTTAGAAACGGCCGGTTTTGGCACAAAGGAGTGACAACTTCAAAAGATTTGTTTGATAGTAGAGATATCTATAAAGAGATTTCAAGACTTTTTACCATTTGTTCAATAGAGTGTCCGGTTCGGGAGATTGCTGTTTCCGTATTTGATTTGGTTAAAAACAAAAATTCTCAATTTACCTTCTTTGAGGATATTGAAAAGAAAGAAAGGTTGGTTAAATCAGTTGATAAAATTAACGAACGTTGGGGAAGTTTTGTAATTACCTCGGCTCGGATGCTAAACACGAAAGATTTGGTTCCCGATAGAATTGCTTTCGGCTCTTCCGATTAAAGCTGAGTAATGTCGACGTAATCCCCAACTTTAACTCCCATGCTATCACTAAATCCCGAATTAACTTCCAAGACGTAATTGGCAGGATCGTTTGGGCTAAAAATCTGAAGAGCATTGTCGGGGGTTCCTTGGGCGGGAGGATTAATACCTTTGTCGATTTGAATTACCTTGCGGTCGTTTATCCAAATGAAATCAAGTCCGAACCGCATATCTTTCATCCAAAATAGGGGTTTTATATTCTTTTCGCTAAAGGTAAAAAGCATTCCATTGTCTTTTGCTAAAGACTCTCTGTCGGAAAGCCCCATTACTCTTTCCTCGGGAGTTTTTGCAATTTCCACTTTGATTCTAACGCTCCCGATCCTTAAATCCTTTAGATTTTCTAGGCTTTGTATAGGAGGAGTAGGTTTTTTAATGTTATTAAAAAGAGTTACTCCGGCAAAAGCTAAAGCAGATAGGGCAGTTATTGCGATAACAAAAAATATAAGTTTTCTCACTTAATTCTAATTAAAAAACCTAAAACAAGAATAAAGACCAAAATAGGCACCAGCTGTAATAGAATAAAAAATTTTGTCTTAAATTTATTGGGTTCAAGGTGAATTATTTTACTTGACATTTTTGTTTATTATACAGTTAATTTACTTAATTGAGAATTAGTGACTTGCCTGTCTGTTTGCTGTTTACGAACAAAGTGGCTTTTCCGCCCTTGATACCTATGTTTTCAATAGTAATCTCATGGTAAATTTTTTTCTCGGCCATTGAAGCGGACAGAACCGTTCTAACCTCCCCGGTGTCAAAGTTTTCAAATACGGCATAAACGATCGCCGGAAATGAGGTTCTAAAAATAAGAGTGTAAGAGCTACTGCTTACTTTTTTTACGATTAAATCTTCCACGTTTATCTGTACATAAGCTTGTTGTAAAAAATTTGTTTTTCTAAGAACAAAACTTAGGCTTATAGGGATAGACATAAGAAGAATCATGATTCCAAGTAGTACTTTTGCATCTTTTAAGACCCCTTTGTAATGCCAGACAAGTCCTCCAATAACGGCGAGAGCTATTATTGATAAAAAGATAAATCCGGCATTAACTAGAAAAATGCTTGGACCCAAAATATTGCTACTTTCAAGCGGGTTCATATAGTTCTAATTATAGCAATACAGAATAGTTATTTTTCAAGTTGCTTCGGCAATTTAAATAAGATTTGCTGGTATAATTTTGACTTTACTTTTTTAATTGCTATTTTTTCAATCTGCCGGATTCTTGCCTCAGTAAGACTGTATGCGTAACCGATTTTCTCCAGGGTAATTTTATGCAGTCTTTGAATTAAAACATCCTTTTCTTTGGAAGTTAGATGGGGCAATTTTAAAATGCGGGCAGAAAAATAGCTAAGTGTCCGATTTCTCCGCATACAATCACTATTATACTATTACATTGTAAGGCGTAGGCATTTTAAAAAGAAAATTTCCATGATTGATCAGATGTCCAAGATTATTTTTAGTTGCCCATTCAGTGCATACCCTCCGGTTATAACGCTGTCCGCTAGAATCCAATCTGTGTTTTTTCCAATAAGATATGTGTTTTTGATGATAACTAATCCATTTTATAGGTTCCGGCAACCCAGATTTTAACATAGTTGCCATGACGCAAGCATCCCAGGCTTCAAAACCAACTAGAGCGTCCGGTAAACTTTCTTGTATTTTCTCCACCAGCTTCGGGTAAAAAAGAAAATATCCGAACCTGCGGACCAGCTGCCTTTGGGCAATTTTTTCTTCAGTTGATCTCTAGTAATAGCATTTTGGGGGTAATCATTCTTTCCATTGTTAAATGTCCCGCTTTCCACCAATTATATATATATATATATATATATGGACCAATTTCTTATTCATGAGAAATATCATTTTCAATGATAGCTGTGGCGTGTCGAGCGGTTCGACTTACTCTTCTTCGTTCTAAGTCAGTGAGTTGTTTTTTGCGCAAGCGCAGGGACATCGGAGTAATTTCAAGAAGTTCGTCATTTTCCAAAAAATTCATTGATTGCTCAAGAGAAAATTTTGTAGGAGGAGTTAGCTGGATAACTCCGTCTGAAGCCTTCGACCTCATGTTCGTCAGTTTTTTGCCTTTGCAGATATTGATTGCAATATCTTCCTCTTTTGCATTAACGCCGATAATCATGCCTTCATAAACTTTCGTTCCCGGATCAATAAAAGTTATTCCCCTGCCCTGGGCGTTTTCAAGGCCATATGCCAAGGAAACTCCGCTTTCGCTGGCAATAAGAGCCCCCCTTCTTAACTTTGGCAAGGATTGACTGAGCTTTTCATAACCGATGGACGCAGAGGTTATTACTATGTTGCCTTTTGTTGCGGTAAGAAGGTAGCTTCTTAGTCCTATTAATGATCGGGTGGGCATTTGATATAAAAATTCAACTTCTTCTTGGTTTATTGGTTGCATTGCAATGAACTTGGCGTAGCGCTTACCGAATTCCTCGTTAATGATTCCGACGTAGGTTTTAGAAACAATGACACTGACTTCCTCAACCGGCTCCATCTTTTCGCCGTTGATATCTTTAGTTATTACTTCCGGTTTGCCTATCTCCATTTCGTAGCCTTCTCGCCGCATCGTTTCCAAAAGAATTGAAAGATGTAGTTCCCCCCTGCCGGAGACGGAGAATCTTCCGTTCTCAAGTTTCAATTCT
>Ga0209541_10000298_pt1 | contig 97240 bp, 110 predicted proteins | sample RifCSPlowO2_01_FD_184027 | JGI IMG/M metagenome (GOLD analysis project Ga0209541, IMG submission 184027) | Groundwater microbial communities from Rifle, Colorado - Rifle CSP2_plank lowO2_0.1 (SPAdes) (version 2) | ecosystem: Environmental > Aquatic > Deep subsurface > Groundwater | place... | reverse complement strand
AAATCCTCATATTCCCCCCAAACCACCTCGACAATTTTCTCCCGTTCACAAAGATTGCCAAGATTTTCAAAAAGTAGCGAAAACAAAAGGTTTTCCTTTCTGGTCAACTCCACACTCTCCCCTTGCTTCTCTCGTCCATTTTCGCGCATATAAGATGCCAATAAGGGACTAAAAACAGAAAGTTCTCCTTGGTCTACAACCAATCCCGTTTCCCAAAGATACTTGGCTTCTTTCCTATCATTAGGCGTGATTTTCTTGCCGCCAGCAACATCAGCAATTATTTTTTTCTCAACATCTGTAAGACTTTCCCAAATTTCCTCGGATTGCAAAGAAATACGCTCATCCTCAAGAATCAAACTCAACATATTATCACCAGTAACTTTCACTCCACGGCTAAGTTGATTAAAAATTATCAAAGATAAATAAAGATATTGGGCATGGCCGCCGGAAATTTTAATTAAGCTTCGAGCTGTCTTACCGCTAGTTCTGATTCGGTATTTCTTGCTAATTTGGCGCAGTATAATTTTGGAATTTTTTTCGTTTGCCGGCTTAAGATACATCACATGCGAAAAAAGGGACAGCAATTTTTCCTCGAAAGCTTGCGGTGACAACCGGGAAATTGAGCGAAAACTGGTAAAAATAAAACAAAGCTTTTGGCCTGTTGACTCCCGCAGTCCCTGTAAGTTTGCAAAAAAATCGGCCGTTGCTAAATTGCTGATGCGGTCAAAGCGAAGAAAGAAAATTGTCGGGAAAAACCCAATTTTAACAATTTGACTCAAAACTTCTCTTAAGCTCTCGATAGTTAAAAAGAGATCTTGCGATTGAATCGCTGATAAAAAAAGCGTGTTGGCGTGTTTTTTGATTTTTTGATCAATAGCAACTTTTTCAAGAAAATCAACGACTCGTTTTAAGGTTAAAATCCAGAAGGCAAAAAGTTCGATTTCGACCAAATCATTAAGATCAATCGGGATCAATAAATGCTTTTGGTCCTTTTCGATATATTTTTTAACAATATCTTTATGATAAAGGAAGAAATTCAAAAAATCGCCGATACCTACCCTTTTAACGCCAACAAGATCAACATTATGCCGCAAGCGTATGTGCTCTCCCAAAACTTTGGCATCTGCCTCTCTAAACTTAATTGGATATTTAACCTCGATAATCGGGCTGTCCACGATCTTTAATCATAACAAGCGAAAGGCACTTTGTCAGCTTTTTGTCAGGCAAAAGTCGGCACAAAGTCAAGCAAAATAATGTTAGCTTGTGTAAGTTTAGTCTATATGACTGAAAGATTCACAGCTGACGGACGAAGTTCTATTCCAGATTCAAGTCCAGACTCAAGCGAACAGGATGCTCACTGGAGCGCCAAATTAAGAGCTGCTAGGCTTCCCCAAGATGATCATCAATCAATGATTGGTTTAACCCCAGATGGCCGGGTAGTCATACGTCTAAATCTTACCGGGGGGAAAATTGTGGATGTTCCCATTGGCAGTAAAAGCGCAACGGCAAAAAGCCAAGATGGACTAGGTTAAAGAATCACTTGAGTTGCTCAAGAACCTTATATCTTCTCCAATAGGTTATCAGCAATATCGAAATTGCTCCAGACTTTGACAACGGCTTCAAGCTCTTCTAATTTCTCCATTAGATTTAGGACCTTTTGAGCCGTCTCCTTGTCAGTTATTACCACAGTACTTGTCGGTTTTTTGGCAAGTTCGGCAGTCTCTACTTTTAGTCCCTTCTCAACAAGTGAGTTTTTAACAGATTCAAGCTCACTCGGTTTGGTATAAACCAAAACGCTATTTTGCGCTTCCTCCAAATCTTCGGCGCCTGCCTCAACTGCCAAATCAAAAATTTCGTCAAAACTTTTGCCGTTTTTTAAAACCGTAACCACTCCTTCATCTGTAAACATCCAAGAAACCGCACCTGGTGAAGCAAAAGCACCACCTGAATGTTCAATTACTCCTTTAATTTCCGCTGTTGTCCGATTGCGATTGTCAGTCACCGCCTGCACCAACAGCGCGACCTTTGCCGGCCCATATCCTTCATAGTTTACCGATTCGATTTGTGCGTCGGCCGTGCCTTTGCCGAGTCCCCGCTCTATTGCCCTTTTTATATTTTCCTTGGGCATGTTGACCGAGCGGGCCTGCTCTATTGCCAGTCTTAACTTGAAGTTGGAAGCCGGATCGCCACCTGCGCCTTCGCGTACTGCTATCGTTATCGCATTGGCCATTTTGGTAAAAGTTTGGCCGCGCTTGATATCCGCCGCCCCCTTTTGCCTTTTAATTTGCGACCACTTACTATGACCCGACATAAGAAATCCTCCTTGTGGTCGTAAATATCAGAGGAGCGCCGTTGGCACGACGGAGTGTGCCAAGGCGACCTGCTGATATTTGACTCCACTTCGAATGTCCCGACATCTTGATCGGATTATAACATTCTGTTGAATAAAAATGGCAATAATTTTTTAAATATTTCTCTTTGAACACCATGAGTACTCAAATTGTCCAAAATTGTCGCAGAATTTTCACTTATTGACTGTTTTCACTGTTTATCTTAAGTTGATTTCATGCCAAATATAATAGCGGATTGGCAAAATATCGCCAGTAAGGATGGTTTGAGTCAGTTGGCTATCAAAACAGCGCTTTGTGGCCAGTGGGATGATGCTGTCAAAATCAACAAAAAAATCCTCAAAATTGATACCACCGATATCAATGCTCTGAACCGGCTGGGCCATGCATATACTAGCCTTGGCCAAAAGACTAAAGCCAAAAAAATTTATAAGCAAATCCTTGGGATTGATCCTTATAATATAATTGCCCGAAAAAATATGGAGAAAGTTGCCAGGCAAAACGGCCAACCAAACGGCGGCAATGGTAATAGTCAAAAAGAAACAAATAATCCGTCCGCGGTCTTTCTTTACGAACCGGGCAAGACCAAAATTATTAACCTCTTAAATCTGGCACCGCCGGCAGTTTTATGCTCCCTAAATTGTGGCGACAAGATTTTATTTAACCCCAAAAAACACGCAATTTCTATTACTACTTCTGATGAAGTCTACTTAGGTGCCCTACCTGATGATTTAGCCCATAAGCTCTTAACTTTCATTGCCGGCGGCAACAAATACGAAGCATACATTAAATCTGTCGGTTCAAAAATACTAACAATATTTATTAGGGAAATCTTCCGCTCTGAAAAATTTTTAAATCAGCCCTCATTTAAGGACAAGCGCAACCCCTATTTGCAGGAGAAAGAACACGCCTGGGCTTAAAAAGCATCAAGCTTTTTCAAACCTCATCTCTGCGAGTCATATCTTTAAGAGAGATTTCGCCCCTTAAATTTTGGGGTGGTGTAGTGTCATCTTGACTTGAAGAAGGCAAATTCTGACCAGTATCAACTGAGTCCCGCTGCTCCCAGAAAAAAGGTTCGTTTGCCGCGGTTTTTAAATGTTCTTTTTCCTCGCCTGAAGTCTGATTTGAATCGGCTTTTGGCTGTTTTGAAATTTTTAAACCTGCAGATGAAAACTGACTGTTCATTAACTGTGGCGTATCAGCACTCTGAGGTTGGGGGACATTCCCCTTTTGCTCACGCGCCAGAGATATAAAAGCGATGATAAACGAAACAACCAATATTAATATACCTAAGGCAAAAAAAATCACTTAAAAATATTTGGAGGCAAAATCGTTTCCGATAACTAAGCTAACCTCCTCGTCACTACTGGACGAGCTTTTTATATCACATTTAAAAATATTTGCCAAATAACGCACAGTGTATTTATTTTTGGCAGAAGTTTGAATAAAAGTTTGGTCAACAAGATTTGGGGCTGTCTCAATCTTAACTATATTAACACCCACGCTGGCTGCAAAATCGGCGGCCAGTTGCCCGACTCCGGCAATGCCGGAAGCATTGATAACTTTTATTTTTAAATTTTCTTTTGTAACATTTTCATTTTCCAAATATTGGGATATGACTTTGTGTAAAACAAGATTATCTACTCCCAGTACTTTTTGATCATTTTTATAAACAACATCCTCCTGATATTGCGAAAGATCAATCAATTCTAACTGATTTACACGAACATTTTTCAGCTGCCACCACAACCTTAATTGATCAATGCGGGTAATATTTGTGTCCTTAATATCATCCCCGATTCTCCCTGTTAAAGTCATAAAAGGTGCCGCCAGTGACGAATAATTTTTAAACCATTTGGTAACCTCTTCTTTATTAATTTTCTGATCATTTTTAAAGATAACATAATTTTCAATATCGGCCCGAAAAGCAAGACTTAGTAAACGAGTAAGACCCCCTCCATAACTTTTATTTATAAGTGAAGAAATTGTTGCGATCGGTTCATTGGGATTACCAGTTGCCAAATAGGTCTTTTCGTCAATTGTTAGAAAAACCAATCTTTTTGGATCTCCCTGAAGAATCAAAACAGCAAGTGGTGTTGTCGAGAGTACAGCCACAAAAGATGAATTGCTATTCCAGTTAGAGGTACCTAAATATTTGTTAATGGAGAAAGTTTTAACTAGACCGTTAAAACTTGCCAAAACCAAAATCAAAACAATTAAGAATGCCGACAAATTCTTCCATTTTGCCTGAACCTGACGCCTTCTCCATGCTGATCTTCGGGCAGGATAGTCTGTCATTTTTAAATATCTGGACTTAACCTGCCTATCTGCCGTCCCCTTACACTCTAGTTAACTAATGTTTACCCTTTTTACCGAGGATTTCGACTTTAGGAACTGTTTGAATCCTGATAATTTTAGCAGCCTTTTTTTCTAAAACTTCTTTTTTGGACTTTCGTCTGTCCCCTTTGTAGAATCCACCAAATATACCCATCGCCAATTCACCTCATCTTAATCTAATTTTAATCAATCAGTAAGCTGCTTCGCAAGTAAAAAATAGATTCCCACGGCCTAAAGTCCGGGTTCTCTCTTCCTCGTTCAAGATTCGCTTCATCTCCTGCATGAATGCCGACGTTTTTTCGCTCGGAATAAAGAAGCTAAAATATGCGATGAGCAAGAAGTTCTTCAAAATGTTTGCTCTTGGCCTTCTTTATTGCCTTTAAGTTATCCCAATGGTCCGACAGAATTCTGGCAACATGTTTGCCGCCAATCTCCTCAGGCACTACCACATAATCAGCACCCACCTCATAAAGCTTAATGGCATCATGAAGCCAGTAAGTAGCGCAGATTACTGGCCCCGCATATCCGTTTTCTTTAGCAAACTTAATAAGATTGATATTGTCTACTAAATCGGGGACAGTAGTTACAATTAACTTAGCCTCGCTTAATTTTAACTGTTCCAAAACCTCCGGGTCGGAAATATCGCCAAAAATAACATTAACATTACCAGCAATCAGGCTTTCGACGATAGCCGGGTTAAAATCAACTACAATCAGAGTCTGGTCAGTCTCTTTGATCTTAATCCTCAAAAAATCAAGAATATCACTACCCATTTGTTCGGCCCCAACTAAAATAATATGATTTTGCAAATCTTTTTTTGCTATTGCGGTGGTAACTGTTTTTCTTTTTTCAATAATCTTTACTTTGCTGCCAAGTAACCTGTAAATCCTTGATCCGTTGATAACTAGATATGAAGAAACTGCAATTGTGAAAATTGCCACTGATGAAATAAAAGAAACAACTTCCGAATTAACATGACCAAGTCTTGCTCCGACAACCACAATAATTAAAGAAAATTCAGAAACCTGGGCCAGTGCCAGTCCCGACAAAAATGCCACCCGTTTGCCAAAACCAAGCCAACCGAGATAATTGGCAATCACTATCGGAGTCACCATAATCACAAACAGCGAAAAAACAAGAATTTCCCAAAACATATTTTTTACAGCTGCAAAATCAATAGAAAGACCCAAAACAATAAAGAAAATTATAATGAAAAAATCTCGAATAGGGGCAATGCGCGCAGAGATAGAATAACGGTAAGGCAAATTAGCCAAAGCCACTCCCGACAAAAAAGCACCGATTTCAAAAGAAAACCCTAAAAATTTAAAGATGCTGGAAACTCCCAGTGCCCAAGCCATCGTGCATAAAAACAAAAGCTCTAAATTTGAAGCAACGTAGGCAAAAATCCGCTTTAGGGCATATTTTGAACCAAGCCACAAAGCACCTATTAAAAATGCACCCTTTATAAAAGTGAATATCAGGCCGCGCCATTCAAAAGGCTGACCGCGAGGACCAATACCTGCAAGAAACATCAAAATAACCACGGCAAACAAATCCTGCAGCAACAAAATGCCAATAGTTAATTTGCCGTAGAGAGAATTGGTATCTTTTTGTTCGCCAAGGAGTTTAACGACAATCACCGTGGAGGAAAAAATAATAGCCAGAGCAATATAAAAAGAGGCCAGCAGTGTAAATTTAAATAGTAGCGCAAGAATGAAAGTAGATAAACCAATAACAAGCGCGTGAAATAAGGTCGCCATAAAAACCGGTTTGCCAATATTCTTAAGATCACTAAGTGAAAGTTCAATACCAACCATAAAAAGAATAAGGGCAATACCGATTTGAGAAAAAAAGCCGAAGGTTTCAGTAGGTGTCGGAATTGCTACAAAATTAGAAGATAGAAAGCCGATAACCGCTCCCGAAAGAATGTAAGCTAAAATCAATGGTTGGGAAAAGAGCGATGAGACGATACCAATGCCGGCGGCAATGATTAAAATAGTTGCCAGAACAAAATAGATTCTTTCGCCAAAATCAGCCATTGGGCAGTCTCTCTAAAAAATCGCAAGCTTTTACTAAATCATAAGGCAAAGAAACTTCAAAAACAACACTTTTGGCAAACCTTATTCTTGCCTCTGGCAGCATTTTAAATTCAATACGCCCTGCATGCAAAAACAGCCGAGGACACCAGATAAGATCAAATTTTAAAAGTTTTTTTGGGCAGTAGATTAAATCAGAAACTACCGGATGGCCGATACTTTTAAGATGAACTCTTACCTGATGAGTCCGACCAGTTTTGGGATATAGATGAAGTAAAGTGTATTCTTTAGCATGATGATTCAAATAATTAATCCTAGATTTAGTCAATCTTTGTTGATGTATCGATAGATCAAAACGATCCGGTTTAAACAAATAGTGTTTTAAAACCTTAAAATCAGTTTCCGATCTCCGACCTTCATCAACCACACCAAATTTACCGAATTTGCCAATCCGACCAATAGCACCGGCTATGGATCCTGATTCTTTCCCGACATGACCATGAACTAAGGTAGTATATTCTTTTTTAACAGACCTGTCTTTAAACTGACTCTGAAGAATTTCAAAGGCTCTTTGGGTTTTAGCAACAACCAAAACACCCGAAGTTTCCCGATCAAGCCTGTGAACAATCCCTGCTCTATCGCCTATTCCCAAATTGTTACCAAGTTTAAAATACTCTGATAGTTGATCTTGAAGTGTCGCCTCGCCAACTGTCGCCGACCGATTAACCACTAGACCCGCCAGTTTATCAATAACCAAAATCCTTTTATCTTCAAAAATGATTTTTAATTTGCCAACCATTTATAACCTCTCAAAACCTCAAATAGAATCAGTAGAACCCCAAAAGTAATTGCCGCATCTGCTAAGTTAAAACTTGGCCAAAATCCCACACTGATAAAATCTCTAACGCAACCAACCGTTAACCTGTCAATCAAATTGGCAATTCCCCCACCAATAACCAAAGACAAACTGAAGCTTAAAAAGTTTTGCTTTTTTTTGAAAAGAAAATAGCCAACCAAAACTAAAACAAAAAGCAAAATCGGCCATGATGCTTCACCCAGCCCAAACGCAAAACCGAAATTACAAGAAACCTCTAAATATTTTTGAACAAATTCTTTAGAAATCTGATCAAGAATAATTATTAGGAGAATTATTGACGAGGAAAGAATTAATTTTTTAATAAATTTATCACCTGTCACTTGTCAATTGTCAATTCACCCTTTTTTTGTCTCAATTTCCTTCAAGCATTTTACGCAATAAATAGCCTGAGGTTTAACTTGAAGTCTTGCCAAATCAATTTTTTTGCCGCAGCGCTCACAAATCCCGTAAGTCTTTTTCTTCATTTTCAAAAGAGCCGCCTCAATCTCCTTAAGTTCGCGCTTCAGCTGATTTTCCAAAACTACTGCCTGTTCATGACCGTAAAGCTGGGCGGCATCTGTCCCTGGCTCAACAATAAGTGCCCGATCCGTCGTCGAAAAAGGATCATCTTTGCGAAGACGCTTTATTCTTGCAATAATTACTTCTCTTTGCTTTTCAATTTTAGACTTTACAATTTTAAAATTAATCATTTTGTCATTTTTATTTTTTTATTTTTTACCTCTGATGACTGTCACCAAATCTACAAATGAAAAGGCAATTTCACGGCCTATTAATTTTACCAAAATTAAGATCAAGTTTGCCAAGTAGTAAGGAAAAAGCAAAATCGATCTTGCGACGTTATCTGCTTCCATAATTGATGTAAAAGTCCTTCTTAATTTTAAAACCCCCAGTAAAAACAGGGCAAAAAACATCTTTAAATCCTGCCAAGGTCTCCTTTTGGCAAGTAGATACCAAGAAACAATCCCAAAAACCAGAAAAACACTGGGGATTGCCAATTCGTATAAAAAAAGCCTCGTAATTACCGGATTCCCTTTTAAAACTACAAACAGGACATTTAAAAGCGAAACCGAAACCAGTAAAAAACAGGCAAAAAAACCATGATGTCTTTTTTGACGCGCAAGGTTCTTCATAAACCAAAAAATAACCAAATAGCCTAAAAATTTGTATAAACTGAGGCTAAATATATTCTTTGATAACAAACCAACTACATAAAAACCAATTGAGCATAAAGCTACTCCAAAAACAATTGGTGCAGAAGCTAAATCGAAAATTTGCCAGAAATTAATTTTTTGCGATTTTAAATAAATCTGTCCTGAGACTATTGCCCCAAAAAGTGCGCCCCACCAGTTAAAAGAGCCATAGATATTAAAAAAAATAAGACGTGTTATCGACCATTGATAAATGTTGGCAGAAAGCAAAAAGTCAAAAATTCTGCCAAATATCAAGCCACCCACAAAAGCTATTGTCAACAAATCAAATAATATATTTGATTCAAAAAGTTCGTGCCTGCCGGCTCGCCAGTAAAGAAAAACTCCCACAAATATACCTAGAGTAATTATCAGCGGATGAAGATATGGTAAAAGCATGTTTTAACTTTGCCAATTATAACAAGAGGCTAAAATTCTTGCTTAGAGACAAAATGTGTGCTAAGATAATTTGTACAAACCAGAGCTTTCTGGTTTTTTAGATGACTGCAACAGCACACGCTTTAATTGGCGCTTCAATCGCCGTCAAAGTCGTAAATCCCATACTCGGCATCCCCTTGGCTATCATTTCGCATTTTGTTGCTGATCTGATTCCTCACTGGGATGCTGGTACTAATCACCGTCAAAAATCGCTCATGCGACTGCGAGTTGAGGCTGCCCTTGATGTTCTTCTTGGTTTCGCCCTAGTTTACTTAATTTTTCGAAATCTAGTTGATCCTCGCTACCTTTTTGTAATGGTTATTGCCGCCCAACTCCCCGATTGGCTAGAAGCACCCTCTTTTATGTTTAATATCAACGTTCCGCCCTTCTCTTGGCTTGATTGGCTTGGCCACAAAATCCAATCGCGCCTGGCACTGCCTTGGGGGTTAGTTACTCAAATCGTCGTCGTCGGATTATTGCTAGTAGCTACAGTCAGCTTTGCCCCAGTTGATAATCTTTTAGCAAGCCTCATCTTCGCCACCAATTAAAAGGTCTGACCCTAAAACGGCTTATTGGAACAATTTATTTTGCCCGCTCGACATATTCGCCGATTCTGGTGTCAACCCGAACAACTTCTCCTATTTTTATAAAAAGTGGAACCTTTACCGTCAACCCATTCTCCAAAACCGCATCCTTGTATGTCGCCCCGACTGTATTACCGCGGGCTGAACCACCGGTTTGAGCAACTTTGTATTCCAGGATTTTGGGGATTTCGATATACAGAGGCTTATCAGCTACGGCAAACAAAGTCAGCTCCATCCCCTCTTTTAAGAATTTTGCCATATCCTCAACCAACCGTTTATCAACTGCGAATTGATCATAACTGACCAGATCCATCAAATGATAACCCTGGTTGTCCTGATATAAATACTGAACTTTCTTTCGCTCCAGATTTACTTCTTGGACCCGCGCACCAGTTTGGAAAGTCTTTTCAATTGTAGCACCGGTTGGCAGGTTCTTAACTTTAACTTTGACCGTACCACTACCTCGCCCCATTTTAATGTGTTCATAAGAAAGGACAAGAAAAACTTGTCCTCGATCTTCAAAAGCAGTGCCAGCACGCAAATCTGTAACAGAGATCATTTTCTTTTCGTTTTGGAAGTAGACGATTGAGGCTTTAATCGACTAACCCTGATTAATCCTGAAGTTGGGATAACACTGATTCCCTGCCTTTCCAATTCATCCAAGAACAAATTAGCACCGATTGAATCGGAAACCATGTGTCCGGCAACCACTACATTTATATGATGTTTTTTTGCTTCCTCCCGATGCTCTTCCGAAGTATGCATGGAGATGATTGTGCCAACACCCGCATGAGACAGTCTTTCGTAAATCTCCTTGGCTCCTTCTGTTCCGCCGGTAAATTCGGCAACCGCCACGCGGCCAGCCCGATTTTTTTCACTGCCGGTGTAAAGCATTGGTCCGGCTTTGTACTTAATTGCCTGTTTATACTCTGGAATCGAGCGCAAAATATCCATGACATCGCCAACCATCTCGTGCTCGCGTTTTTCAAAAATATCGGCCATAAAGCGCCAGCTTAAATTATCCCAAACAGTGTGAATACACATTAAGGGAAAACCCAAAATTCTGGCAGCATCAACACTACGGTAATGATTAATCGGGCCGATCTTACGCCTAACTTCGCTGATTCGCTCTCGCATCATCCCCTCGGCAACATTAATTGGCACACCGTATGAAGCCAAAAGATCAACTTGTAAATCCATCACTTCGTGGAGTGAGGACAAAGCACCGCCTGCAGGATGATGGGCAATTAAAAGATCAATCCCCTCGCCTTTTTCGTTTAATCGATCAGCCAAAACTACCTCACCGGTATCAAAGTCAATACCGGCCATCACTTTATCAACATTTGTCGATGGATCGCCAAACAAAATGCGAGTGTCAGAATAGGGATTTTTGAGATTTTCTAAATCAAAATCTTCTTTCTTTCGCTCTGGTAGTTCCTCATAGCTCTTCTTTTGTCTCTCAAGATATTTTTGCACACCCTTCTTGCCGCGCGGATCAGCGCCAGTTCCCATGTTGATAGCCAGATCATAAATCTCTTGGATCGTCATGATAAAGGAAATGATATAATAATTGAGCTTAAAAATCCAGCCGATGTGGTGGAATTGACACCAGTCTAAATTTGCCGAGGTGATGGAATGGTAGACATGTGGGTCTCAAAAACCCATGGGAGTAAAATCCCGTGAGAGTTCGAATCTCTCCCTCGGCACAAGACCTATAGTTGATATAAGACCACTATTTTGTTATAATCTTCCTCTATGTCTACGCATAGAGAGAGGGAAGGCTCCCAAAATCGTGTAGAGGCAAATATTCATCTCCTTGGTGAACTTGTTGCCGAAAAGAACAGGGATTCAAAAGAAAAGATCAAGATGATAGAAGATCTGAAAATCTTGTCTGCCCCAGATGACGCCCTAATCAAACTTGCCATGCTTCGAATGGATACCCAGCAATTGGTAGATACTCTTCCTGCCAAGCAAGAAATCATTGCTGATATCATTCGCAGATACGCTATTGAAACCGAAATAGATGAAAATTTTTTAAGACAGATGTTAATTATTGCAGACAGACATTTAAAAACCCCTGAAGAGGAAAGAGACGAGGAGTTTTTACGGCAAGAACAGGAAGTGGTCACAAACGTGATAAACAGCTTGAATGACAGAAGAGCCAGAGAAAGACTTACCAGAGAAAATGAACAAAAACACGAAGTTGAAATAAGCGGTGGACGAGTTTTTAACTTTTTTGTTTCGCAAGACGGAGAAAGTGTTCGAATGGATCTTCCAATAATAACTGACCCAAACAAAACAAGGGTAGCAATCGGTCCAGAAGCTGTAGTTGAAATACTTGGGGCAAAATTAACCTTTGAAGATTACGACAGAATAGCAGAGACTCTACTTTCTTTTAAAGGTGGAGTAGGTAGGGTTATTCGGGCTTACGCTTTTGCTGTAGAAACATGGGCCGACTTATCATCGCAAGGCTTTGATGCAAGTGAGACCCGCGATAGCAGAAGACTAAGATCTTACGCAATTAGAAAAACCTTTAACGGTGAAGATCCTAAAATTGGGCCTTTCGTCGACATTCCTCTAAATTCAATATTTACATATGTTACCAAACGATATCCATTAATAGCCCTAAAAAATCCTCCACAACCGTTTAGCGAATAATTTTGGATTTAGGCAATTTTGAACCCAAAAAGTTCTCATCTTTCATTAAAATTTCGAAGGACAAGTAACATCGTCTAAAAACCGGCAGCAAACTTTGAGAATGTAACTTTAGGCTTCTGCAGTTACGCGCGGCTCGGGGGCTACTAGTTTTTGGCGTTTTTCAACTCCGTAAAACTTAACGCGTTCCGGCCGAAACATCATATCAATTTCACCGGTTGGCCCGTTGCGGTGTTTCTGAATATCCAATTTTACCTGTTCCATATTATCCGGGTCCGGCCGCCAGATAAACATCACCACATCGGCATCCTGCTCAATAGCTCCCGATTCCCTTAGATCCGCAAGCTGCGGCTTTTTAGTCCCTCGCTGCTCAACTGCCCGCGACAACTGCGAACATGCAAGAATCGGAATTTTAAGTTCTCTAGCCAAGTTTTTAAGATTCTGGGAAATTTCCGATACTTCCTGCACTCTGTTTTCCAGATGCCTACCAATAATAAGCTGCAGGTAATCAACGATTAAAAACGCAAGATTATGTTCCACCTGCAGGCGCCGGGCTTTAGTACGCATTTCCAAAATATTGGAAGCCGGTGTGTCGTCAATAAACAGCGGTGCGTCTGCCAAAACCCCCATCGCTTCTTGCAGTCGGTCAAAATCGCTATCGTCAAGCTTGCCGGTTTTAAGCTTCCAGGCATCAATTTCCGACTCTGAAACCAAAAGCCTGTCAACTAGTTCTTCTTTACTCATCTCCAGAGAAAAAATACCCACCGGCAAGCCTTCTTTGACGGCAACGTGGGCAGCAATATTTAAGGCCATCGAAGTTTTACCCTGCCCGGGACGGGATGCCAAGATTAAAAGATTGGAATTTTGCATGCCGGCAAGTTTACCGTCCAAATCCCAAAAACCGGTGGAAATTCCCCGCAGTCCCCCGGCCTTTCTGTGAAGCTCGTCAAGTCTGTCAAAACTTTCAGCCAGAGCGTCTTTTAAGGGAATAAAGTTTTGGCGCAAATGCTCCTGAGAAAGAGAAAAAACCGTCTGTTCGGTTTCATCTAAAATCGACCTGACATCGCCCCTTTCGTCAAAAGCCGATTCGGAAATTTTGGCGCTGGCAGCAATTAGCCTACGCTTAACAGAATGGTCGCGAACAATCTGGGCGTATTGGGCAATATGGGCGGAAGTCGGTACTGCCGATGCCAGCTGCGCGAGATATGCCGCTCCGCCGACATCGTCAAAAGTGCCTCTTTTTTTAAGTTGGGCCGTTAAAGTTACCAAGTCGATTGGCTCGCGCCTCTCGTAAAGCTCCAAAATTGCCAAATAAATATCGGTGTGTGCCTGTTTATAAAAATGCTCAGGTTTTAAGGCTTGCGCCACCGAAACGACGGCGTCTTTGTCGATTAAAATTGCGCCGATTATCGACTGCTCTGCTTCCAAATCTTGCGGTGGCACTCTGCCTGCTCGTCCGGTAAGCGGGCCAGCTGTTTGTTTAGCCATGTTGATATATCTTATTGTTTTTCTAAAACTGCAATTTCCACTTCTTCAGGTAATTTCTCGAAAGATATAGAAAGTTTGGAAACTGGTTCGATTTTTTCCTTACCCATGACCGTTAAAAATTTTGAAAGGTCGTCAAGATCAAATTTGAGACCCGCAAGCTTGTAATGCATCGGTATAACAATTTTAGGTTCAATCTGGGCGATAATATCCGGCGCGTCTTTGGCACTTATAGTGTAAATACCTCCCACCGGAATTAAAAGAACATCGCAAGTTGAAAGAGCCTCGGCCTGCTCCTGTGTCAGTTTTTTTTGGCCTAAATCTCCAAGATGAACAATATTAACCTCATCAACAACTACATGATAAATCGTATTTTTGCCGCGTTCCTCTCCGTTTTTATCATCATGGAAACTGTCAATCCCCACAATATTGACACCAGAAATTTCATATTCTCCAGGACCTGAAATGACAAAGGGTGATTGATTATCGGCAGGACCTTGGATAACAGCCTCATTATTGTGATCTTTATGATCGTGACTTACGCAAACAATATCAGAGTCGATTTTTGGCAGACGAAGGCCTGTGAATTCGCCATCATAAGGATCAAAAACCACACTGGCGTTTTTGCCTTTGACCTTAAAACATGACTGACCATACCACCAAATATCAACCATTAGTTTATCCTGAACTTGTCGAAGGACTAAAAAATAATAGCACAATTTCAAAATTGAAAGAAGAACTAAAATTGCCCAAAATATCCCCCTTGTGCTAAGCTAGGATACTAACTTGGAAGTGTGAAGTGTGAAATGAGAAAATAGATAATGAGGTGGGAAGTTGGAATAATCTCACATCACACTTCGATAATCTAGCTTCTCACTTCTCACATCTCACTTCGTGAGAATTATGAAATCCTCTTTGGTCATCAACCGACTCGCCAAATACCTTGTGATTTTAATTTTGATAGCTTCCTTTCTTCTAGTCCTCTTTTGGCTTTGGCAAAGACAGCCCAAAATTACCAAAGAAAACAGCCAAAATTTGACGACTCCTCAAACTAACCAAGAAGAAAAGGCCCAAGAATTTATCAAAAACCCAAAAGACAACTCAATTTTAGCTTCAAACAAAGTCAATATTGAAGGCCAAGCAGACCCAGATGGCTATGTGGCAATTTTAGCAAGCACTGATCAGGCTGTAGTAATAACAACTAGTGATGGTCAATTTTCAAAAGAAATTGAACTTGGTCAAGGTTTAAATTTAGTTGAGGTTATTTCGATCTTGCCAGACTTTAAGCAAGATAAAAAACAGACACTGACCCTTCTGGTTTCTGGCGACAAAAGCCAAGGTGCAGTTTTTGCCGGTACAGTTAAATCTATTTTTGACACCTACCTGACTATCACGACGCCTACGGGTCAAAAAAACCTACGCAGCCAAAAATCCACAAATATTATTCTGCCACCTGCTCCCAAAGATCAAGAAGAGGCTACTTCCCCATCTGGCATTAAGGCAATTAGGGTCGGTGACTATCTTATAGCCGAAGGAGAAATCTCCTCGCCTGATGAAATGACAACCACTAAAATCGAAGTTCTAAGAGAAGACAAACCTCAAAATAACAAAAAGTTAATGGTTGGCAGGATTTTAGTTTCCCCGCGTCAAAACCTGTTTTCAGTCAAAGATATAACTAACAGCGAAATCACCGAATTTGCTCTTTTCAAAAATACTCAAATTACAAAAGTTGACAAAGAAGCAAAACCCCAGGACCTCACTAAAGACGCAAATGCCATCATCATTTATCACCAAGATGGCGATAAAAATTTGGTTGACTTAATTTATCTTCTACCCTAATTCCACTAGCCTCAATACCCAAAAACTAAACTCTGTAGTATCATTAAAACAAGCATGCAAAAAGCACCGCCGACACCTAAGGGCTTTCGCGATATTGCACCCGACTTAGCCAAAAAACGCCAACAAGTTATTAGCCAAATCGTCAAGGTTTTGGAAGACTTTGGCTTTGAACCAATCGAGACTCCCACCATCGAATTTTCCCAAACCTTAAAAGGCAAATATGGCGAAGAGGAAAGATTGATTTACGAATTTAAAGATCGCGGAGGCAGAAATTTAGCTCTCCGCTATGATCTAACCGTACCTTTAGCCCGCTATGTGGCAACTTACAACCCGCCTCTCCCCTTTCGTCGCTATCAAATCGGCCAGGTTTTTCGAGGCGAAAATCCTCAACATGGTCGATACCGCGAATTTACTCAGCTTGACTTTGATTCAGTCGGCTCAGACTCTTTAGAAGAAGATGCCAAAATAATTGCGGCCGCCATCAAAGCTGTCAAAAAAATCGGCGTTATCAATCCTCAAATGAAAATCAATGACCGCCAAAATTTTGCAGGTCTTGGTAAAAAAGTCATCATCGCTCTCGATAAACTGGAAAAGATTGGCGAATCTGCGGTTGTTAGCGAACTTATCCAAAAAGGATTATCCGAAAATAAAGCAGCTGAACTTTTGACAAGTATCAGAAATAAGAAACCGACTGATGATCTTGAGAAAATCTTTAAGCATCTGGAAATTTTGGGGGTCGATAAAAAAGAATATGCTTTTGACCCGTACTTAGCTCGAGGTCTTGATTATTATACCGGAGCAATTTTTGAGCTTAGGGTTCCATCTTATGGAAATTTATCAATTGGCTCCGGCGGCAGATATGACAACTTAATCGGTATGCTTTCTAAAAAACAGATTCCTGCAGTCGGCTTTTCCTTTGGCCTGGATCGTCTGATTGAGGCACTTGGTGAAAATTAACTCCGCTTTCTTACTAACCGCTTTCGCTGCTCTTATCTGGGGTGCCACCGCCCCGATTATGAAACTGACCCTGCAGGAAGTTCCCGTTTTTTCTCTGGCCTTTATCAGAATGAGCTTGGCTTCATTAATCTTGGCATCGATCATTTTTTCCAAATTGAAGATTAAAAAGCGGGATTTGCCGATGCTAAGTCTTGCTGCCTTAACCGGCGTTACCCTAAATCTAGCCTTTTTCTTCCTCGGTCTTAAACTTACCCAAGCCATCAATGCTTCCTTTTTGGTTGCCGCAGTTCCCATTTTTACCATCCTAGCTGCCCATTTTTACCTAAAGGAAAAATTTAACTCGCGTTTAATTTTGGCCTCACTTATCGCTTTTGCCGGAGTTGCCTTAATTATCGGCAAACCTTATGCAGGAGTGTCATCAAGAGAACTTGTGGGAAATTTTTTATTGCTCTTGGCAACTCTTAGCTGGGTCGCCCATGAAATTTTCGCCAAGAAACTCTTAAAAACTTATGACGGTGGTACGGTCGCTTTTTATTCGATGGCTATCGGTGCTTTGACCTTTTTGCCCTTGGCTCTTTTAGAATTTGTGAAAAACCCCAACTGGATAAATCAGGTGACTTTATCGGGTTTTATGGGTATTCTCTACGGCATTTTCTTCGCTTCGCTTATTGCCTATTGGGCTTGGCAAAAAGGCTTATCCTTATTGCCTGCAGGCCAAGCTGCTTTCTTCTTTTATCTTGACCCAATTTCAGGAACAATCCTGGCCATCATTCTCTTGGGCGAAAAACTCACACCCCAATTAATACTTGGTGGAATTCTAATTGCAGTTGCAGTTCTCCTGATCGAACACAAACGCCGCGCCCACTCTTTACATCAATAAAATTTTGCTAATTTAAGCCTTTTTGATAGAATACATTTATCATGAAAGCGCAAATTCATCCAGAGTATTTTGATGATTGTAAGGTTACCTGCGCTTGTGGCAACACTTTTACCACCGGCGCTACTGTTCGTGAAATTCGCGTTGATGTCTGCAACAAATGCCATCCCTTCTTCACCGGCGAAATGAAATATGTCGATACTCTGGGCCGAGTTGAAAAATTTGAAAAATCGCGTCAAAAATCAAAAGAGTTAAATCTCCAAAAACAAAAAGTCCAAAAGGAAAAAATCGAAAGACAAAGACCGACTTCTCTTAAAGAAATGCTCGATCTTGCCAAAAAGCAAGCCTCATCGTAGGAAAATCCCAAATTGTTAAATTGCTATATTGTTATATTGAAAAAATTTAATTAACTAATTTAACAATTTAACCATTTAACCATGTAACAATTTAATTTATATGAACGATTACATAAAAAAACAAATCGCAGATATTGATCTCAAAATTGCCGAGGCTCAAAAGCTTTTGGAAGATCCTTCTGTGGCGCAGTTGGCACAAGCAGAAATTGAGGAACTTACAAAACAAAAGGCTATCCTTTTATCAGCCAATTCCTCCACCTCCGAGGTGAAAACTCCCTACACCTCGGAGGTATCTCTTGGCAAAAGCATTATCCTCGAAATTCGCTCCGCAGCCGGCGGCGACGAGGCCGGGCTTTTTGCGGCAGATCTTTACCGGATGTACCAGAAATTCGCCGTAAGTCACAACTGGCGCTTTGAAGAGTTGGATCGCACCGAAGGCGGACTTGGCAATATCAAAACTGTCGTTGTTAAAATTTCAGGGCGCGATGTCTTAGAAAAACTAAAGTACGAATCCGGAGTCCATCGCGTTCAGCGCGTGCCCAAGACCGAAAGTTCGGGCCGAATTCACACCTCAACGGCAACTGTTGCCATTTTGCCGGAAGTCCCAGCAACCCAAATTGATATTAATCCCGCCGATATCGAATTTGAAGCCTTTCGTTCCGGCGGTCATGGCGGCCAAAATGTCAACAAAGTTTCAACAGCCGTGCGCATTAAACACAAACCAACCGGCATTATCGTCAAGGCTCAAACCGAAAGATCCCAAGCCCAAAACCGCGAAATCGCCATGCAAATTTTGCGCTCTAAAATTTACCAGCTGGAGGAATCTCAAAAACAGTCACAACTTGGCAACCTTCGACAGGCTCAGGTCGGTGCCGGCGACCGCTCAGAAAAAATCCGCACCTACAACTTTCCACAGAACCGTGTTACTGATCACAGACTAAATAAGTCGTGGAATAATTTAGATTCTGTAATTGATGGTAAGTTTGAAAAAATCATCGAAGCTTTAAGCGGTAAATAAAACCTAAAATGAAAATTAAAGTTTACGATATCAGCTTTAGTATAAAATAGATTAGTGCTTGATTTTGTAGAAAGATTCTCTTATTTAGGTCTCTTTCTTATTTTGTTTGCCGAAGAAGGCGGTATTCCCCTGCCGATTCCCGGCGACATTTTTATTGCCACGGTTGCGGCTCTACCAAAAACTAATTACTTTTTATTGGTTTTAACCGTAGTTACAGCAACCCTTTGCGGATCAACTATTTTATTCACGCTCGCCAGGTTCTTCGGTCACAAATTAATCGTCAAATTCGGCAAGTACATTAAATTAACCCCGGAAAAAATCAAAAGGATCGAGGCTTGGTTTGAAAAACGCGGAGGACTAGCAATCGTCATCGGCCGCCTGATCCCCGGCCTTCGCATTATCACACCGGCTGTTGCCGGCATTTTCGAAGTTAGCTACAGGACTTTCTGGCTCTACACCGCCATTGCCGCCTTCATCTGGGCCAATATATACTATCTAATCGGTAGATTCTTTGGGGAAGTCTTAAAGACGGTAATTAAATAAGGACTCTTTCGACATTTAACCTACTTATTCCTTGATCTTACAGCTCTTGATTCTCTAATTCGTCCTCGATAAACTTCACCACACCTTGCCAATACCTGATTAACTAATTCTACATAATCCTCAATCGATTTTCCTTTAGTTACCATTTCACAAATTTTTAGAGCAGCAGATTCATTAACATAAAGTTCCAATGCGTCGTCCCCTATTCTTTTGGCTGCCTGATATAAAGGATAATCTGAGTTAATCTTCAAAACCTGCCTACCAGTTTCTTGAACAACATCAGCTCGTTTATCAATTGCACCCATTGAGACAGGTTCCCAGCGGTCCAAAGCCCCCCAGCGTCTGACTGTTTCGCCAACAGTCGCATCCAAAGTCGGGGCAGTCGCCCCAGAAATTGCTTCGGGTGGGCGGTGGGTACCACCAGTTGGCACCTTAGGCTGAACAACTCTTTTAGTAGGTGGCCGACGACCAGTTGATTCACCCGGTAATTCTCTTTTAGTAATTAAGCCCGTAGTTGCCAAAACATGTTCAAAGACTCTTTTGGCTCTTCTGGCAATATCTTTTTCATAACTTTCAACCGGACTTTTCTGTTCAATTCTTAGCTTAGCCAATTTCTCTATCCAGGGATTAAGAACGTCGTGAATTCTTTTAGCGGCATTTTCCCATTGGGGACTACTGTGAATAAAGTTGGCTTTATTTGGCAAAACTGGGACAAAGTCCAAGTGGGCTTCCCCGATAAGCCTTGAAATCTGAGGCATTTGAGCAGGAGTAGGTTGACTAAAGAATTGTTCGTCTTCAATTAATCTGCCGCGGTAGTAACAGCGAATGCCGGGTTTTATTCTTTGAACTTCGGCAAGTATTCCAACTTTCAATTCTAGCCAATCACCGAATCTGGTCTGAACTCTAAGTATCTGCGGGCGCAAATTTGCCTCATCTTCGGCATATTTAATTTCCAAAGGCTCGACCTTCTTGCCATTAAGTAAGATCGTAACCGAGCCATCTAAAAGTAAAGGCCGGTAAATATCGGCCAGTTTGGCTACCAAAGCTGGTGCATTGACTTCACGTTTGAGATTGGTGACCCTCGCTCTAAAATAACCTTCTTTGGCAACCGCTTTTCTTTCTTCCGGCTCAAACTCTTTCCATTCTCCTTCTCGTCTTGTTTCCCATTCAGGATCAAAAACTCGATACTCACTATCTGAACCTCTAGCCGAACAAACGACTTCCATACTCCTACCTAAAAACCCCATGGCTGCCTTACCGCCGACTCCATAAAAACCAATTTGGCCGGTGGTTTTCTCCGATTCACCCCAAGAGAAAAATTTCTCCAATCCTGCGGGATCCAAACCCTCACCACCGCGATTAAAAACCACCAATTCATTTTTAGTTACTCTGACCCTGACCTCAAGCGGCTGATTTTCAATCCGGTTGTCGACAGCATTATCAATTAATTCCAAAAAAGCCTGTTGAGCATCCCTGTAATTGGACATTAAAGCCTCAATCGCTCTGGTGGCGACCCGTTCTTTAATTGTCCATGGTCCTCGTCCTAGTCTATCTTCTGGGCTCATGTTTCCTCCTTACCCACTCAACTTCACGACCACTGCCAGAAGGATGATCACGATAAAATTGTCTGACTGAACGGTCAATCTCCAGCCTTACCTTGCGTTTAAAGTCTTCAATGTCATAACCTGACCATCTTTGTTGAAGTAATTGGAGCCTTTCCCAAAGCTGCCTTTCTTCGACTGTCCAAGTTTCTTTCAAATGGGCAATTTCTGCCTCTTCTCTCATTTTGGTAAAAGCTGAGACAAACTTGTCTTTAAGTTCTTCTGCTCGATAGATAAAATAGATTTTGTCGCCCAAAACCTGTCTGTCTCTTTCTTTTGAGTAAAGTTCTCTTTGAAGCTCTTCAAAGCGCAATCTGGGATTTACCGAAAGCATTGAAACAATTACAGCCAAAAGCCGCGTTTCTTCTTTAGATCTTTTTTCCTCCTCAGTTGGTTCATAAGGTTTAACAATTACTTCAGGTGGTTGAACTTCAGCCGGTTCAACAACTGGCACTGCTGCTTCCGGTAAGGGTGCTTCTTCAATAACTAGCGCAACTTCTTCGATTACAGGAGCTTCTTCGCCCGTTGGCACCGCTTCCACCTGTTTAGTAATTTTTTCCAGATAGTAAGCTCCTAATTCACCTTGAATCCTTTCACCGCCAACAGTATTAACAATTTGCCAATTGAAGGGCTTTAGAAATTTCCTTAGATTTGACATCATTCTCCAGATCAGCGCTTGGTTTGTTTCGCTATAAACTCCATATAATGCCTCAGATATCTTATCAGTTTGAACTGGATTTTCTTTTGAAGTCTTAGCTAAACTTTCTAATGCTCTAGCTCTTAATTTACCTCGAATTTCAATAATTTGCCCATCAGGAAGGGTGACTTCAAAAACTTGATGGGATTCTTTGTATCTTTTGGTTTTTTCAACTTCACCCACAAACTCAACTTGAGCATTAAGACGGTAGGTGATCTTACCTCCAGGTCGAGAGGAAATTATCAATTGTGGGTTTTTGGGATCAAATTCGAGAATTCTCTTTATACTATCAACAACATCTCTAGCAGGGTATTTTGCTTTCGAACCAACTCCTCTGGCAATTCTTGCAATTTCACTCCAAAGAATATCCTTATTTTGATTCTTTGCCAAATGATTAAACACTTCCCAATTAATGCGGCCACTAATTTTTACGGTTCTTCCATCAATTGTCACCTCTCTTGTTTCTTGATCGATTCGCAAGGTTGGTAGTCTCTTTTCAACTTCTTCTACCCTTGAAATGGGTTTTTCCTTAACTGTTTCTGATCTGGTTTCTTCAGGCCAAACTACATTAACGTTTTGTAGCAAATACCAAGAACCCCCACTTTTATTTCCTGAACTTACTAAAATATCTCCCCATTCGGGTGAATTTATTCTCTCTCTTAATCTTTTGACCTTGTCACTTAAGAAAGTTTCGCGTGGAGTCGGATTAGCGAAAGCTTCTTGAGAAAGTCTACGCGTTGGAATTTTTTGGCCAACACTTCTTGCTAAAACTTGTAAAACTTTCAATTGTTTATCGGCTAGCTTAATTCTTCTCCCGGCAAGTTCAATCTGATTTTGTCCTGTAAAAAATCTAAGGATGGGTTTTTCAACTTCCTCTACCGCTTGTGGTTTTTCTTCAACCGGCGCCAGATAATATTTAGACTCATTTCCTTTGCGAAACTCACCGTGTGGCGTTAAATCAACAATTCTCCAACCAGCGTCCTGAAGTTTTCTGCGGATTCTTGAAAGAATAACTGATAGTCTATTTTTGGTTACAGCTATAGAAACTTTCTTATCATAAACTGTTTTTGCTATTTCAGAGCTTGTTAATGCTTCATCTGGACTAAAATGAAGTCTTGAAAGAATTTGCTTTTCTTTTGCACTTAGATCAGCTACCTTTCCACCATCAGGAAAGACGAAATCTCTCCCAATCTCTACCTCAATTCTTGGTAGAACGGAAGGGATGACAGTTGGCGCTACTGCTTCTTTTAGTACCGGGGCTCGACGTGCTTGTAGACCTTGAGCAATTTCAGATTCTGACCTTTTTGTCCAAATTTCATCAACCTTGGTTTTGGCAATAGTAATTTCGACCTCCACGCCTTCTTCCTTGGCTTTCCGCCATTGCCAACGGGTAACAGCTAAATCATGTAAATATTTATCAGCAACGGTTGCAAAAGTTTTTTCTCGCTCAGCCATTATTTTGCCCCCTTATGGTTGTTATTATGACCACCCAAAAATTTCTTCCGTTGTTCAACTGTTGCCCAACGGGGAAGATTGCGCATCAACGGGTTAATAAATACCCGATGAATATCTTCAAGCATTAACTCATTACCATCAAAGCGGGCAATTTGTGACCAGATTTTCTGCCAGCCTTCGGGTAATCGGGCAAAAATTGAACTTTGCAAAAAGCGTTGTAAGGTTGGGGCTTTGGTTAGCCGCCATTGGGCTTTCATTTGGTCATAAGCCTTTTGCAGATCACGCCTGATTCGTTCTTCTTGGACGTCAAGTTGTTTGTTAACGCCACTTTTTGGCCTTGAGTGACGACCAAAGATTGCATGGCGTAGATTATTAATGGCCGGATACATCAATTTCCCCCTCTCATCAAAGTTAAATACTTGAGTTAAAGTTTTCATATATCTTTCATTGGCTGCCGAGCCAAACTCTCGATCTTCGCGAATTTCCACCGGTTTGATCTCGATGGCCTGAGGTGGAGCAGCCTCTTCAGCAGTGGTATCAGTTGAAACAAATTCATCAACATTTCGGATCAAAAAGTCATAAAGCTTTTCGAGCTGTTCACTACTAAATTGTTCAAGATCAAGCGAAATAGCAAAAGCTTCTATCAAGTGGTCGTGGGCGTTAAGAACTTTATTTAAGTGGCCTTGATCAACAACTGTTCTTAATTTAGCCAGAATCTCACGCCTTTGGTTTTCTAAATCAGTTTTTTGTTCCGATGTTAAATTGACAAAATCGCCAGTTAAATCTTTTTCCAGTTCTTTAAGGCTTGGGAAGTTAATTCTGCCCCTTGAGAGTAGAGCTTTCTTTTGGACAAAATTAGCTGCCAAAATTCTAATTTCCTCATCGGAAAATTCAGGGACTGTGACTGCCTCTTCTTCCTTTGGGAAAAAACGCTGGTGAATCCACTCTCGAAACTGCTTGGCATCCGCAATGCCAAATTGCCCAACCACTTCTTGAGCTTGAAGCCATAAGCTCTCTTCAATGTCAGTTAACGTCTGTTGTTCGGCTCGCCGGTAAAGTTTGGTGATCTGGCCCGTCATCCAAAATTCACCACCCCTGACCGTGTAAGGACTGCCATCAGTCTTTGGTCCCATAAATTCAACCCATTGATCAGCGCTTCCCTGAGGGTTTTCCAATAACCAGCGTAGTCCTTTAACGCTTGGAGCACCAAGAGGAATTGTATCGATTTTTTTGACTACTTCAGAAAAATCGGCATTGATAAAATTTTCCAGTTTGTAAAGGGCACCGTGTCTTCCGACTCGTCTTAAGAGAAGAAATCTTGGGTTTTTGGGATCAAGTTCTATTTTGCTCCTTAAATTCCAAACAATTGTGTGCAAGGCATACCCGACCGCTTGAATCTCAGGTTGGCAAATAATTTGCTGTCTTTCAACTTCTTGACCTTGGACATTTGCCAAAATTGTTAATAGGCGCCTTTCAGCTTGATTAAGTTTTTTTCTTCGGCCGGCAATTTCAACTTGACCTGTTCTTGGATCAAAAAGCAATTGCGGCAGCGCTTCCTCTTCTGGTACCGTCCTAATCTCTAATTTTCTAGGCGCTTCTTCGATAACTGACGGTTTTTCTTCTTTTTGCTCGCGCTCGGCAATGATTCTCTGGCCTAAAGCGATGTCCAAGTCTTGGTCAGCTTGAGTCAGGAAAGTTTGGTATTCTTGTTGGCGTGACTTGAGAAGTTGGGAAGGGTAATCACCAGCAGTAGCTGCTCTTTCAAAAAGAGCCAGTCTTTCTTCCCAGAGTTGCTTTTCGTCATTAAAACGCTTGGCTTTAGCCACCAATTCTTCTTGGCGACTGATTTGATTAATTTTGTCGGTAATTTCCTCAGCTTCAACTATGGAAATAATTGAGTGGTCACGTACCCTGGCTTTAAAGTCCAAAATGCGTTCATCCATTGCAATTGATTGACCAAACCTGACCTGACCATCGAATCCTGCTCTGTTGGCAATAGATTGTCGAGAAGCAATACGCTTATCAAGCTGTTCTCTTCTCTGTTGTAATAGCTGTAAATCTTGTTCTTTTGGCATTTTTCAATCCAATAAAAATAGACAGGAACAGGGCGCATTTAAACATATTGAGTGGAATTTGTCAACCCTATAGTTGAGGAACTCTTATTATTCTCCCGAGGCTTCGCCGAGGGTCGCGGTAAAATCCAAAGTCTGCCCATCGCGATATACTCGAATTTTAACGCTGTCACCGACCTTTTTATTGCGAATTATTTTATTTAAGCTATTATCATCGGTTAATTTCTGGCCATCAAATTGAGTCACAATATCACCGACTTTAACCCCGGCGCGCTCTGCAGCCGAACCGGCAACGACCTCGCGCACCAGCTCCCCCTCCGGAACTTCATTTAAAAGAGCCGTATCGCGCGAAATATGTGTATAGCGAATACCTAAAAACGGCCGGGAAATTTTTCCGCCGGATTTAGTGAAATCTTCCATTAACTGTTTGGCGATGTTAACTTTGATGGCAAAACCAATATTTTCAGCGCTGGCTACTGCTGTATTAATCCCAATCACCTGACCGGCAGAATTAACCAGCGGACCGCCGGAATTACCGGGATTAATCGCCGCATCGGTTTGAATCAGATCCTCAAGCCTTTCGGCAACACCTGTTGCCGGATCAACCGGCGATACCCCCCGCCCAAGTCCGGAAACTACTCCCGTAGTCACCGTATTCTCAAATTGACCAAGTGCATTACCGATAGCAATCACTTTTTGTCCGACTTTAAGATTATCTGAATCTCCGATTTCAACCGGTTTTAAATCACCGGCATCGACCCGAACCAAGGCCAGATCGTTAAACGGATCCCGATTAATTTCTTTGATTGTTAGTTTCTTTTCTGGACCCGAATTTTCCCGAATTATGGCAATATAAGTTGCCCCTTTTTCCGAAACCACATGCTTGTTAGTTAAAATTAGTCCGTCTTTGGAAACAACAAAGCCTGTACCAATTCCGGATTGTTTTTCCTTCGGTTGTTGCAGCCCAAAAAACGGGTTGAAAAACGGCCGGTTTTCAACGGCTATTGAAACAACCGAGGGCGAAACTTTCTCTACAACATCAATGACAACCGATTCTTCCTCAATCAATTTTTGCGTCTGCTTAATCTGTTCCTTTTCATTACGTGTCTCGGGTAATTTCTGACCGATTATCCTGCCCACGGCAATGGCGCTGACTATCCAAAGAGCAATTACTATCAAAATTAGGCTGATTCTTTTAACTTTCACTTACTTATGATTTCTAAGGCTTTATCAAGCTGCGGGTCTTCTTTTTGTTCTTCCTGATCTTGTTGCGGAAATTCAATTATAAAATCAGGTGTAATTCCAACTGCAGAAATTGACTTTCCGCGCGGGGTTAGCCATTTGGCAATGGTAATATGCAAGCCCGAACCGCCGGCAAAATCAACAACATCCTGAACTGTACCCTTACCAAAGGTTTTCTCGCCGACAATTTTAGCGCGATTGGCATCTTGTATTGCTCCGGCAAATATTTCGGAGGCAGATGCCGATCCTGCGTTAACCAAAACCGTAAGCGGTATTTTCAAAAGTTTGCCTTCATGATCGGCTGCCAAGGGTTCCACATTTCCGTCGGCAAATTCCTGTCTAACTACTGTCCCACGGATAAAATCACTAGCCAGATGAACTGCTGATGACAAAAGTCCTCCCGGATTATTTCTCATATCAACAACAACTCCCATGACTTTTCTTGCCAGAATATCGGAAACTGCCATGTCCCACTCGCTGTCTGTCTGGTCACCGAATCTGGTAACTTTAATAACGGCAATTTCTCCTTTTTGCTCATTTTTAAATTCAACTTCAACGCTTTTGACGGAAATTTTTGCCCTCTCGATTTCAAGCTCTTGCGGTTTTTCTTGACCTTCGTGCAAAAGCTCCAATTTAACGGAAGTTCCGGCCGGACCACGGATCAAATCAACAGCCTCCGGCAGAGTTAAATCAAAAGTATCCCGCTCATCAATTCTTAAAATCAAGTCTTTGGCGCGAACATTCGCCTTTTGGGCCGGAGTACCGGAAAGTGGTGCAATCACTACCAACCGTTTGTCTTTGTTAAATCCAATCTGGATACCTACCCCTTCATAAACACCGGAAAGATCCGCCTTGATCGCCTCGTTTTGTTTGGGATCCAAAAAAGCGGTGTAGGGATCGCCAAGCGAGCGAACCATGCCGGAAATTGCTCCGTACAAAAGTTTTTGGCCTTCAAAGGCGCTCTTGTCTATATATTTTTGAGGTAAAGTTTCAAAAACCTGCCAAAAAAGTGAGAAGTCAATATTTTGATTCTTGGGGGGAAGCTGATTAGTTACGGTAATCTGCGGAACAAAACCCCTTTTGACAACTTCAATTCGCCTCTGGCCAACAGCAAATCCAATCGCAAAAAAGATAACCGCAATTACCAAAAACTGCAAAAAAAAGTTAAAAATCGGATTTTTACTATTTCTAATATTATTTTGAGGGTTGGGTAGGGTTTGGTCTTGAGGCATAAAAAGTTATCTTTGGCTAAACGGCAAAAGGGCCATATATCTTGCCCTTTTAATACTTCTGGTCAAAGCTCTTTGATGCTTGGCACAAAGTCCGCTGATTGCCCTTCCTAAAATTTTACCGCGCTCGGAAATATACTTTCTAAGAAGCGCTACATCTTTATAGTCAACAACTTGACTTTGCGCACAAATCGGGCACTTTTTAGATCGACGCAATCTTCTCATATCTGGACAAAATCAGAGGAGCACCATAAATTTTAAAAATTAAAAAGGCAAATCATCAAGATCTATCTTTTCTTCTTCCTCTTTAATTTCGCCGCTTACCTTGCTTTTCTCCTCTTTTGCACCTTTCGTCTTCTTGGCCGTTTTGCCTCTTGATTTCAAATCCCCCTTCGCCGCTATATCATCCTGGCTCTCTTTCGAAGCGCCACTTGCTTCGTCAACTTTTGCACCCGCATCAACCGGCGCTTCCGGCACCTGACCAGTAATATCTTCACCCGCAGATGCTTCTTCAAAAGTGCGTCTAGAATCCAGAATTCTCATGTCGTCAATAACAACTTCCGTTGTCTGGCGGCTCTGCCCGTCCGGTGTTTCCCAGCTTCGTGTTTGCAGCCTTCCTTCCACATAAACTTTTCTGCCTTTGGAAAGAAGCTGCGAACAAAGTTCTGCCAGCTTATTCCAGGAAACAATCCTTGTAAATTCTGCTTCTTCTTTTTTGGTACCGTCGGAAGCCACATAAACGCGGTTGGTAGCCAGACCAAACGTACAAACTGCCGCGCCCGAAGGCGTGTAGCGAAGTTCCGGATCGCGAGTCAGATTACCGATTAGTAATACTTTATTCAACGAAGCCCTTGAAGCCATTTATTTTTTCTTGACTGTACCTTTCACCTTTTTCTTTGCTTCTGTTTTTATCCCTTTTGAATCTTGTGATACTTTTGATACCTGTGATACCTTTGTTGCTGTTTTAACAGCAGTCTTAGTTGTGACAATTACTTTCGCCTTTGGTTTTTCTTCTTTAACTTTCTTATCTACAGTTGACTCTTCCGATACTCTTGATACTCTTGATACCCTTGGTACTCTTAATATAAGATACCGCAATATCGCCTCTCTCTCAAGTCTCAACATTTTGGAGATGACATCGATTGCTTCTGGCGGCGCTTCAAAGTTGAAAAGGACATACTCTCCCTCCTGTTGCTTGGCAATCGGGTAAGCTAAGACCTTTTTGCCAAGCTTTTCGACTTTTAAATTGGAAGCTTCGGCCTCTTTAACCGATTTTTCGATTTTTGCCAAAATCGGATCAGTACTCGAAACGGCAGTTGTCACCACCATCAATTCATAATTCATAGACTTAATCTTACCTCAATCTGACTCACCCTAGCTCTTTCCAAGAAAGGTCGGGGCAATCTGTTGATATTCCAACAATCATATCAGACTCTAAACTTAAACTCCACAACTTCTCCGTCTTTTACAACTTCATCCCGTCCAGCCGTATGCAACCACCCTTTTTCCCGGGCGTTGTGCCATGATTTGGCTTCAACTAATTTTGAAAAGTTGCAAACTTCCGCCGTGATAAAACCGCGGGCAAAATCGCTGTGGACTATTTCGGCTGCTTCAATCATTTTGGTGCCGACTTTGACCGGCCAGGCTTGCACCATCTTGCCTCCGGCAATTGTAAAAAAGGTTATCAGATCCAAAAGTTTGTAAGAAGCGCTAATCACCTGATCCAAACCACTTTTCTCAATACCTACTTCCTTTAAATACGCTTTTTGCTCCTCTTCTGACAAATCAGAAAGTTCCGCTTCTAATTTCGCACAGACTGGAATTACCACACCGTCTTGCCCTAAACCCTTGCTTTTTGACTTGTCAAAAATAAGCTCTCTTATACTCTTGATACCCGCGCTCTCTGTGATACTCTTCTCATCCATATTCAAAACATAAATTGTCGGTTTTTTAATTTCTGCAAGTTCCAGCTCCAAATTAACAATTTCAATATCCTCTCTAGGGTCAACCTTTCCGGCAACATGGGGAACCTGCGAATTTTCAAACGCGCGTACCACTTGCAAAATCGCATCAACTTCACGAATGTGGGCCAAAAACTGATTACCTAAACCTTCCCCTTGATGCGCTCCTTTGACCAAACCGGCAATGTCGATGAATCGAATCGCCGCCGGAACAATCTTTTGTATCGAAAGGCTAGTGGCCAAAAGCGAAAGGCGTTTATCCGGCACCTCAACCACTCCGATATTCGGCTCGATCGTCGTATAAGGATACTCGGCCACTTGGGCAATCTGCCGTTTGAGAACTGCATTAAATAGCGTAGATTTTCCACTATTTGGCAACCCCACTATCCCGATTGACAAACTCATCAGAAAAAGTTTACCACACTTCTACTTTAAATCCGTCCAAACACATACCTATTTCAAACGAACAAACTTTGCCTCAAAACAAATATCTTGACATAACTCTATCAGGAAAGCATACTAAAGATATGTCTGCCGCCAAAGGCTTTGTAATAATTTTAGTAGTTTTAGGTGTCGTAGTTATTGCTGTAGCCGGCGCTGCAGCTGCTGCTGTCGTCGGGCAGGCGCCTATGTGCCCAAACCAAGGCGGTGCGGCTAGAAGCGAAAATGAAATCGGTGATACTCTGGAGAAATCCTCTGCGGTAACAGTCACAGACAGCGAAGCTACCACCATTGCCCAAAAATATGTAAAAGGTAAGGTTCAAGATGCCAGGGTTTGTTTCACTCAAGGACTAGGTCATGCTTCAGGAAGCATCACACTCGGACCGGTAAGCCCCACCTTCTATGCATCGACAGGAGTTGATCTTTCTGGTACAACTCCCAAAACTACCAATTTGAATGTAAAAGTCGGCGCGCTTCCCAACATGCCTTTTATCTCCGATCAGGTTGGAAAAATAGTTGCAGATTTAATTAATGAAAATCTTGATAACATCCAGCTTAAAAGAAAATACTCCGCTCAGTTCTCCGCCGGCTCAGTCACTGTCACCGCACCTTAGAAATAATCCGCATGCGCCTTCAAGTAATTAAAAGAGATTCGTCAGTTGAAGATTTTGACCAGGATAAAATCGCCAGAGTTGTTACTGCCGCTGGACTAAAGCCGTCTGAGGGTTTAGACCTTGCAATCAGGATCGGCCAATGGGTCCAAATCTTGGAAAAATCCCAAATCACAACTTATGCTTTAAGAGAAAAGATTATCGAAGAACTGCAAAAAGTCAACCCGACAGTTACCCAGTTTTACAGTCAATACGAAAAGCAAAAAGACGCTAGTTCCTAATTATTGTTAAAATTATCCGTTTATGGCTTTAACTCAGTCGCAAAAAGTGGAAATTGACTCATCCGCACCTGATTTTAACCTGCCAGCAACCAATGGCCAAAATTATTCGCTTGACTCTTTCAAAAATGCCCACGCTTTAGTTATTGTTTTCACCTGCAATCACTGCCCTTATGCCAAAGCCGCTTGGCCGCTTCTTGTCAAACTGGCTCAAGAGTTTAAAGAAAAAGGCGTCGCCTTTGTGGCCATTAATCCTAATGACGACAAGCAATATCCCGAAGATAGCCTTGAAATGATGAAGCAAAAAGTAGATGAATGGCAAATTAGTTTTCCATATCTTCGCGATGAAACGCAGGAAGTTGCCAGAACCTACGGCGCGGTCTGCACTCCGGATGTCTTTGTTTTCAACCAAAACCGCAAGCTTTACTATCACGGGCGCATTAATGACAATTGGCAAGAACCGCAAAAAGTTACCAAAGGAGAATTAAAAGATGCCATCGACGCACTTTTGATGAGTAATCCCCCACCAACTGATCAACATCCCTCTATGGGCTGTTCGATCAAGTGGAAAACTGGCTAAGTATTAAGCTTATTTTATTAACAATTCAAATTCGCCCCCGTATCTTTTTTGAATTTAAAACTGTTTCATGGTAGAATCTTGCCGCCAAAATCATGTCAGCTGAAAGACCTAGAGGACCATCAAAGGGAGCCAGAAAACATATTAGAGAAGTAAAATCACAAGTTCGTCGCGAACTTGGCCTAACAGCTCAAGTCGATTCACGTATCTGGAATGAAACGGTTGAGATTCTCCGGCTTGAGTTACCGGATTTTGAACAAAAAATTGCCCCCCACCTTGCAATAATTTACGAATTCTTTGAATTAAGACAGCTTATACGCGAAGGGGGATCAGTCAAAGTAATTGGTGATTTTTACCATAAACATGGTAAGGAGTTAATACAAGAACTCGCTCCAGCATTCACTATAGTCAGAAGAACTCTTACGCCTAAAAGATAAAAAAGATTGACTCAGCCCCTTTGATACAATCCAATTAAAAGTGTCTGATCTAAAATATGTCCTTGCATTGCCTCCCCAATGTCCTGCTTTTTGGCAGATGAACCAAGTTCAAGTGTTGTATCCAGGGCATAAAGTTTAAATTGGTAGCGGTGAGTACCAGAAGGCTCGCCTCGCTGAGACTTTGGCGAAGCGGGCGGGCAAGGACCACCCCAACCAGTTTTACCAAAATCCGTCATTCCTTCAACCCCGCCAGTAGGAACTGTTCCTTCGGTAACTTCTGTCATCGCAGGATCAATGTTGAAAACCGTCCAGTGGACCCAATCTCCAGCCGGCGCATCCGGATCGTCAACAATTAAAACTAAACCTTGGGCATTTTCGGGAATTTCAGAAATGGTAAGCGGCGGACTGATATTAACTCCATCGCAGGTGTATTTAGCGGGAATCGACTGATTATCAGAAAAAGCCGAACTTGCCAATTTCATTTTGCTCTCAACCTTAACCGCACTGGAAGGCTTTGTTATCTGACCAATCGGTTTTGGCCCAATCTTCGATTGTCTTAAAAGTATAATACCACCGGCTGCAAGTAGCGCCAAAATCAAAACTGCAATCGCTACCTGTAACGGTTTCATTTCCCTAATTTTACCACTAGATTTCAAAAAAGAGGTCGGGATTTAAGGGAGGGAAAAGGCAATTTCGGCATCTTCATAAACTAACCTAAAACTTTTTTCAGTCTTTGGAGCAATAAAGGACACTCCTCCGATTATTGTTGCGCCGGGCAGAAGTGAGCCGAGTGTTAAGGCTTTATATTCTTTGGAAGCATTGAGCACGGTTTTATACTCCAAATCTTGTAAGTCTTTCAATATAAAATCGGTTGGTGTGTAAGAAAGAGCGTTTGACTCTTCATTGGCAAAAGTAACTTGAACATCAACTTGAACTTTATCCGGCAAAGCAGCTTTACTCTTGGCGTATGCACTATCCAACCAAACTTTATCTAAAGTTAGAGTTAATCCGCTTGCAAGTTTAACTTTATCACCGATTGCAGCCGGCGATGGTGAAGGTAATGGTGAAGGACTTGGGGTTGGAGGAACATTTACTGCCGGTTGACTACTGGGTGCAGTTGAAGGAAGAATCGTCTTCTGACCTGTCGAACCCTTACCTAAAAAATAGCCGCCTGTTCCCGAAATGGCAACCAAAAAAATCGCTGCCAAAAATAAACCGATTGGCGATGACTTTGAACCATCTGTCTTATCTTTTTCCAAATCAGACATTTTTTCTTTAGCAGCAATTGATTCCCCAGAACTAACAGGCATACTCGATAAGGCTTTGGCCTCTTCAAGAAGTTCTTCTGGTGTTTTGGGTTGTGGTGGCTGCGGAGAAACGGGCTCAGGCGGCGGATCGACTGGCACTCCCTCTAATTCGTTAGTTTCTTTCTTAATGTTAAGATTTGGCAAACGAGGATCCTGATCCTCAGGAGGATCTTTGTCAAAATCGGGCATTAAATCAATTGTAAAAGTTCGAGGTGCCTTTGTAAACAACTAGTTATCTTTTCCTATAGCCTGTGAGATATTGCCAAATCCGTCTTTTTTGAGAAGTTTTACCAGCCCTTGATTAATCTCGGAAATAACCTGCGGCCCTTCAAAAATCATACCGGTGATAAGCTCAACCAAAGACGCCCCCAGCTTAATTTTTTTGTAAGCATCTTCTGCGCAAAAAACCCCGCCTAAACCAATAATTACAAATTTTCCTTTTGTTTTACGGTAAATATAACTTATCAAATTATTGGCTAAATCTTCCACAACCTTACCGCTCATTCCTCCCTCTGTTCCGTCAACGCTGTCTTTGATCTTCCTATTGTTTCTGTTTTTGGTGAGATTGCTACAAATAAAACCTGCTACCTGATGCTTATTGGAAATGGCAAGAATTCTGTCAATTTCACTCTGACTTAAGTCCGGCGATAGTTTTAAAAAAATCGGCTTTTTGGTAGAAATCTCGTCAAGTCTTTGAAGAAGTTTATCCAGTCGAGTTGCATCTGTAAACGGCTGGCCGCCATAGGCATTTGGACAACTGATATTAACCGTAAAATAATCTCCGATTTGGACAAACTCCTTGAATGCCTTAGCATAATCGGCAATGCCGTTTTCAACTTTGACTGTATTTGGACTATTAGTCTTGGCAATATTTGTGCCAAGCGGTATTTTAAAAGTTTTCCCCTTCAGACTTTTGGCAATAGCCTCAGATCCTTCATTTTTTAAACCGTAATTAACAACCAGTGCCTTTGATTTCTTAAGCCGCCAGAGTCTGGGTTTGAGATTACCAGCACAGGCTTCACCGGTTATTGAACCGACTTCGATAAAACCAAAACCAACGCCAGGAAGAGTATCCGTTAGAACTGCATCTTTATCAAACCCCGCCCCAAGGCCAATCGGATTGGCAAATTTAATTCCCAGAATTTCTTGCGAAAGAGTCTTGTCTTGATAAGAAAAGAGCAGAGAGACTAACCATCGAGTTAAGCTAAACTTGCCCAGAAACCGCCCGACATTGAGCATCCGGTCATGAATTATTTCCGGATCCTGCAAAAAGAAAATTTTTTGCAAAATTGCCTTATATAAAAAACGAAGAATATAGTTTCTGACAAAAATTACTTGTTCTTTCATGTCAGTCTTTTTAAAATTGCATCACTAGTCAGTTCTCGCAGGGCATCAGTTGCAATCCACTTGGCGGTTTTTGAATCGATTTTTATAATTTCCTGTGCTGTTCCAATCGCCATTTTATTCAAATTTCTATTGCGTTTTCCGATTTGCCTCAAAGCCCAATTAACCGCCTTTTTGACAAAGTTGCGCTCGTCGGTTGCAGCCTGTTTGATAAGAGAAAAAAAATGGGAAAATGACTCGTTGGAACTATTCTTATCATGCCATGCCAAGCAGGCCATTAGTGCAAAACCGGCCCGCTTTTCAAACTCATTATCTCGTCTAGTCCATTCTTTAGCTTTTTGGAATGCATGGGGCGTTTTATCAAAAAAATTCATACAAACCTGATCACAAACATCCCAGGAATCAAAGTCGCTAGTCCACAAATCCATCTGTTTTTCAGAAACCTGTTTTGGATCATCAACCATGCTGGCCAAAATCCGCGCTTCGTGAATTCCAGAATCCCAAAGTTGTTGGGCAATAGTATGGTTTGTTCCTATTTCTTTGGCTAACTTTCTCAAAATTGGAATAGATATTCCAAGAGTATTTTTAGAATTTATCCCAAACTTAACCATCCCTTGCACATTTTTGGGATTGGTCTGCGATTTTAGTTTTCTGAGAACTTCAGCGTACTGCACACCACAACTCTAGCAAGTTTTTAGTCGGGAGGCAAAATTAACTTTTACTACCAAGACGCTTCAAAGCTTTGTCTTTTTCAATTGGATTGATGTGAGTTTTGCGAACAGCTCCGGATAAAATAGAAATTGTTTGATCATAAGTCGGCCTGTCAACCGGATATGGCGTCGCATCTTTACCGCCATGGGCAAAAGAATATCTGGCCGGATCCTCATACGAGGGCTTTGCTCCGTAAATCACCTCGGAAACTAAAGAAAGAGCCCGAATCGTCTTTGGTCCAACCCCAGTAGTTGCCAAAAGCTCCTCATAAGTCTTAGGCTTGGTGTCTCCAAGTCTATTTAAAATCTTCTCAAGATAACGGCTTTTGGCAAAATCTTCAGCCATAACCGAATGAGAACTAAACTCAGTGTCGGTAAGTTCAAGCAATGTCAAAGACTCTCCCCGACGTCTCAATGCTCGCCCTGAGCGAAGCCGAAGGGCAATCATTCGGGAAAGTTCTGATGAATGTTTGCGGATAATTTCAATATCTTTTGCAAACCGGCCATAGCCTAAAGTTGCCAACTGGCGGCTGATCTTTTGATTCTTTTGACTTTCTTTGGCCGTCAGATTTAAAACTGTTTTTTGTTTAACTTGCGAAGCAATTCCGCTGTGCGGTTCACAAACCAAATCCGTGATCGTATCGGAAAACCAATGATAACGCCTGGCTGTTTGACTAGCTGTATTCATCCCCTGCTGAACCACTGCCCAATGACCGTTTTTGGAAAAGAAAAAGCTGTGATGATAGATTTGAAATCCGTCCTGAACCAGGGAACTGTCGACTTTGGCCGCCATTTTCGAATTGTAAACTAGGTTATTAACATGGCCGGATGATAGATTTAATCTTTCTCCCCAGCCGACAATCTCATCCGGCGTTTTTCTCGAGGTTTTCCCTTTACCTCCACAGATAAAAATTCCCAAATCGCGCTCTTGATAACGAATTGCCTCTTTCAAAGCTGCCGTCAAAATGGTCGTTAAACCCGAAGCATTCCAGTCGAAAGCCAAAACTGTGCCCAAGGATTGAAACCAGACCGGATCGGCAATGCGCTTAACAAACTCATCCGGTCCGTACTCGTCAACTAAAACCTGAGTCATTTCCCGCCCAAGCTTAACCATCCGCTCAAAAAGCCATCGCGGACATTTCCCGTAATCTAAAGTGAAAGTCGCGACTCCTCGTTGCATGCTTTCTCAATTCTAGCATTTTGCGACCCGAAAGAAAACCGAAGATTATTAGGGGGATGTGAAACAGAGTGAAAAGAAGTAAACAGTTAACTGGATTGAAATTATCAAATATCCTGAATCAGTTTACCAGAAGTCCGTACAATTATATTGCAAAACTAAACCGAGATAATGCTGTGTATTTTAGATATAGATTAAATAAAGGCCAAGCATCATTAATAAAATTGACATAACTTTAACACCTAAGACATCTTTACCAAGTTCTTCTTTAAGTATTTTTGGCAACCAAAATGAAAGGAACACAGCATAGACGAGTACAAATAAACTTTGGAATCCTCTAAATACACTAACTAGAGTAACCGGACCGATAGCTAAAGCCCAAAGGCCGCTTAGCGAGGCTGTGGTCACAAAAAACATACCTAATATCAGTAGCGTCCAACCTATTGGCTTCAGACCTGAAAGACTTTTAATAAATCTGCTTCTGAAAGATGCTATTAACAAAAGAAGTAGCGGAGTGGGAAGAAATTCGCCAAAACCAAGGTATACTGTCAAATCCCAAAATGGGTGAGCAACGTATAAAGATTTCAAAATTACTGCATAAATTGCGTAAATTAAACTGGATAGAACCATCCACCAGAAGGCGACTCTTAACTTAAATACTCCTTTTGTTTTCTGAAGGGAAATTAAGAGACCGCCTAACAAAATTAGCACAAAGGCTAAGTAATGGGTCAGTGTTAATACTTCTCCCAAAAACAAAAGGGAAAGTATTAAAACAAAAGGTGGAGTAAACTGAAATAGAGGTATCACTCTGGAGATTTCCTCTTTAGATATAGCTTGGTAGAAAGCAAAGACAGCAACTATCTGAAATGCCCCAGCAAATATTACCAGTGCCGCTGGACCAAAACCTATCCACCTCAAACCATTAAAGATGATAATGACCAGAGACAGAAGTAACGCAGAAATGCCAGCGATTAATGTGAGAGTGAGAGAATCAGGGAGATATCTTCCTCTTAAAAGTTTATCGACTATATTATCTGCTGCCCATAGAGCCCTAGAGAAAAGAGAAAAAATCACCCAATCCATTTAGCTGAAATTATAGCAAAAGTTCGAATTTTAGCTGGGATTCCTCAGTTTGAAATAAGGGAATTTCACTAAGGTGCTATCGGGCCGTAAGATTTTGCGCCTTTCATAAGTACAGGTTTCTTTTCTCCGTCCGCTCTGGCACGCTCAAGTGCAACCTTAATTGTTCTTCCCCAACCTGCGACCTTTTTATAATCGGACGACAAGGCGATCCATCCGCTCGTATAATTTTTGGTGATTTTAGTTAAATCAATAGGTTTCACAGTATTATTTTAGCATAATGTGTAAATCCTGATTTTAAAAGCTGGCAATTTTGGACGATTTCCGAACTGTTGGTTGAGTTGGACTTATTCCTTATCCTAAATTAGTTTATCAACAATCAAAAGTTTTTCTGCAACAATAAAGTATCACTTACCGAAAATTTATTAAAGTTGAGTACATAACCGACTTTTGCTAAAATTCTGAAACCATGAGAAAAGAAAGTCTAAATGTTCCTATAGTAGATAGATACAAAGGCTGCTTGTTGGGTGTAGCTGCAGGTGATGCTTTGGGTCAGCCCGTGGAATTCATACCACTCAATGGAAAGGACAAAGCCTTAGAGAGATTTGATGAACCATGGAAAAGGAAAATTAGAAAGTTTATCAAAGAAATTCAAGAAAAACACGGTGGGGTTATTCGTGAAATGTTACTAAATCCTTTTGGATATTGGGAAAAAGGTGAATATACAGATGACACAACTCAAACCTTACTCTTAGCTGATAGTTTTATTGAGAAAGGTAAATATGATCCAGATGATTTTGTTAGTAGATTACTAAAATGGTATGACAATGGTAAAGCCAAAGGTATAGGCAGAACCACAGAGCTAAGCCTCGGTTTAATAAATGCAGGTGTTGCTGATTGGAAAAGTGTGGGAAAGTATGTATTGAAAAATTTTGGTAAGTTTTTCTCTAATGGTTCACTCATGAGAACCTCACCTGTGGGTTTATATTTTAGAGAATACATAGAAGATATTGATCGGGTAGCAGCTGAGCTTTCGATAATAACTCATGCAGCTGAACCTGCAATTGTGGTTTGTCAAATGGCAAGCCAATTAGTATCACAACTAGTAAGTGGTGTGCCCAAAAATGAAGCAGTTGACTTTATCGAGAGGAAGTTTAAAACTGCTTATGAAAATGTCTATAATTCCTATAGCGATTATGAAAAGTATCCGATGAATGCCGATTCAACATTCTCAGTTGCTTTAATTTCTTTTGCTAATGCAGATAGTTTTGAAGAAGCTGTGGTTGAGGCGGTCAATAAAGGTGGAGACACAGATACATGTGGCTCAGTGGCTGGAGCACTTGCGGGAGCTTATTGGGGCGTTGCCCAAATACCTGAAAGATGGGCAAAATGTCTAAAACCACAAAGTGCTCAACAAATTGGTAGTAAAGCTGAAAAATTGTACCTTCTAAATACTTCTTTACGTAGAAGTTGAGCTGCTTTAGTTACTAACTTCCTTGAACTTTTGGTCTAATGCAAAGTTAAAATTAGAATCCCATGTAAGATTGCACGTTTGCTCTGGTTTTCTGAGGCTAAGAAAAAAGCTGGGTAGGCTAGCCTAAACCATTTCTCTCCTTATACACAAAACAGTAACATACACTAGCCATTATCTTTAGGGTTTATTTTAAAAAACGAATCTCGTTGATCACTTTGTGTAATTTTAATTCCCTTTACTGCCATTTCATTACTTACACTGTTAGGTAAGTAGACTATAGTTTTTTCTGCAGAATAGTATCTTGCGATGGGAGAAAAATCATAAGTTCCAACGTAAATACCTGTAACGTTTTTGCCAATAAATTTACCATGAAGTTTGTGATTTGCACCAATTCTAATTAAATCCACCAATTTGTCTGTAATTAACTTTCTATCTCCCTTTTTTTCTCTTTTCATAAATTTTCTAACTTTTTTGCTTCTTTTGTTAAAGTAATCTTCCTGTGTTGCTGGCAAATACCCATCGCACTTTAGAAATATAGAATCCTCGAGATTTTTTTTGTCTAAAACGAAACAATTACTATCGACATTGGAAATACTGAAATAAAAACGTTGAAATATATCTTCATAATCACTCCAGCCAATTCCCGTCAAAATTAGGTTACCTTTATGGGTATATGTTTCATTCAATTTCTCTCTTAAAAACGTCACGATATCTTCTGGTCCTTTGTTTCCTATTTTATAGTTACTTAATTCATTTGTTAGCCAGTCATGGACCTTTACATTTTTTATATAAGCCACACCTGTATATGATGTTAGAAAGCAAAAATGGTTTCCTCTAACTTGAGTCTGTTTAACTGAAAAATCATCGTGTAACTTTCCATTTTGATCGGTAAGTCTCATATCTGAAGTTTGGAACAAACAGTTTTTGTTTGCTGCTGTTATTATTAGTGTCATATTTGGTTTGCAAAAAGTCCTAACATATTTGTGAAGGCACTAGCTAATGATTTCCGAACTGCAAATTGGGTAGAAATTATTAAATATCCAGAGTTAGTTTATCAGAAATCGTAGCAATTTCTTTCTTAAATCACCAGAATTTGTAAATAATATAGTCTTCATACCCATCTTAGCTGCTGGTTGTAAAAACTGGGGAATATCATCAATGAATATTGCCTCGTTGGCTCTAACGCCAGCCTTTTGTAGTGCTATTCTGTAAATCTTTGGGTTTGGCTTCCTTACTCCTACTTCGTGCGAAAAGACCCCATCTTCAAACCATGAAATAAAATCATGTTCTTTATTGAGTTTTTCGACCCGTTCTTTAACATTATCTGACAAAAATAGTAATTTATACTTTTTTGAAAGTTCTTTAATTAAATCTTTGGTTTCCGTTATTAGTTCGTACTGGTTAATCCACTCTGTCTCTAATTTATCTGCATCCTCACTAATACCTAACTCATTTAAAAATCTTTCCCAAAATTCATCTCTAGAGATTTTTGACTCTCGATACAAAGAACCTATTTCCCCGTGCATTACCGTATTTACTTTTTCTCTATTCAGATTGTAAGTTTTAATTAAGTATTTAATGAAGCTCTTTGTACCGTTGGTAAAGAGTACCCCACCCAAATCAAAAATAATTGCTTTGACCATACAAATCATTATACCTAAAGTTCGAATTCACTTCGCGGTTGTTCTGTTTAATACAGTTTTTTGAGGCTAAAAATCCGGGTTCTGTATTAAAACTTCCCGTATAACAAATCAATAAATGCTTTGGGTGAAATGATTGAACTATCTTGAAATTTTGCCAAAGAAAGAAGTGCTTTTTAATTTCCCATTGACATAACTTTGCTTTTATCTAGAATAGAAGTAAGAACAATTTATAAAAATGAGAAGCATCAGAGGACTTCTTTTTCCGCAAGAAGGAATTTTTTTCGAACTTTTGGAAAGTGAAAGCAAAAATGTTTTAAAAGGGGCCCAACTGCTTTCGCAAATGGCTACGAAATTTGACAACAACACTAACTTGATACGCAAAAAGATTAAACAGCTTGAACTTGAAGGAGATAAAATCGTTGCCGAAATCCACCAGCGGCTCAACTCCTCATTTATTACCCCAATTGACCATGAAGATATCGCCAACTTGGCCAATACTTACGACGATGTCATTGACGGAATTTATACTTTTGTCAACAGACTGCATATTTACAATATCAAAAAAATAGATGGTGTAATTAAGTCTTTTGCAAAACTGGTCCTTTTAACCTGTCAGGAAATTGACAAAGCATTTATTTCAATGAAAAAACTTTCCCAAACGGAAATGGACGCCCGAAGCGATAATGTCAAAAAACTTGAACGAGAAGCTGATGATCTTTTAGATCATTCAACTGCCGCCTTATTCAAGAATAAAAATTTTGTGGCCATCTTAAAGTATAAAGAGCTTTACGAAATTCTGGAAGGTACTACCGATAAATGCATGGATGTGGTTGATATTTTACGCGGTGTTGTTTTAAAACATTCATAGTGGATTTTACTCTTTTCTCGCTAATCTTTATTATATTTCTGGCTTTTATCTTTGATTTTATAAACGGTTTTCATGATGCCGCCAATGCCATCGCCACCGTAGTTTCCACCCGTGTTCTTTCCCCCAGAAACGCCGTTGCTATGGCTGCTTTTTTTAATTTTATAGCATTTTTAGTCTTTGGTGTGGCGGTTGCCACCACCATTGCCAAAGGCATTGTTGAGCCAACTTCGGTTACCCAAGAAGTAATTTTTGCGGCATTAATCGGTGCCATCGCCTGGGACTTAATTACCTGGTGGCAGGGGCTACCGACCTCCTCATCTCATGCCCTAATTGGCGGCTTTGTCGGAGCAGCTGTCACTAAATCCGGGCTAACGGTTTTAATTTTACCCGGACTTCAAAAAATTATAGTCTTTATGTTAATTTCACCAGTTGTCGGCTTTATCCTGGCATTCATCTTGATGAGTTTGACCACGAGACTGCTTTTTAAAGTACCGGCGCCGAAAATTAACTGGGCTTTTAGAAAATTGCAATTAGTTTCATCTGGATTTTATGCACTTTCCCACGGCACCAATGATGCCCAAAAAACCATGGGTATTGTAGCTATCTTGCTTTTTTCCAAAGGTTATCTGGGTGATAAACTCTATATACCGCTCTGGGTTGTCTTAATGGCCCATTTGGCAATTGCCTTAGGAACTTTAGCCGGCGGCTGGAAAATTGTCAGAACCATGGGCAAAAGAGTCACCCACTTAAAGCCTGTTCATGGATTCAGTGCCGAAACTGCCGGAGGCATGGTTTTATTTTTTTCGGCATCGCTTGGGGTTCCGGTTTCCACAACTCATGCCATCTCCGGCTCGATTTTGGGAGTCGGCACATCACTTCGGGCAACGGCAGTCCGCTGGATTCTGGCAAGAAGAATAGTCTGGGCTTGGATTTTAACCATTCCGGCCAGTGCAACAATTGCCGCACTTACCTATTATTTAGTTTATTTAATTTCAAAAATCTATTAATCTTCGATCAACTTAAGGTTTCTTGGTGCAAGTTCCTCGCTTATCTTGTCGTACCAGGCACAAAAATCACAATCAGAACTTGCCTTCGGAATTCTCCCTTCCAAAATCTCAATTGCCCTGGCAATTCTTTTGACGGTTCTGTCAGGATCGCCCTTAAGCTTGACCAGATGAACAACCATCGGAAATCCCCTATGTAAATATTTACCCAAATCGGGATAAACATAGATTAAGTAGCCAATATCGGCAACATTTTGTTTTTTTTGCGAAAGTAGATAAATATAGGCATCAATTTGCGCCTGATATGCAGCCAAAGTCTCTTTTTCTCGGGGATCGGAACTTGACGTTTTAAAATCGATTGGGACCAACTGATTTTGATCGTCTACCAAACATTCATCAAGTTTTCCCCAAAAGCCGTATTTTGCGTCAATGGTCACGAAATATTTTTCTTGAAATGGATCTTGCAAACGCCCTTGAAGTTTGCCCTCAACCATCGGCGGCAGATCCGGGCGGTACATATTAAAATAATTTTTCAAAACCGTATCGAATCGGTTAGCAAGGCGCGACACAATACCTTCCGGCTGTCTTATCTTTCGGCGGTAAGAAAGCCAAAAACAGCGCGGACATCTTTCCAAACTCTCAACACCGGTGTGCGATAACCAAACCCGGCCGTCCTTTGCCATGTGGCCAGTTTAATTGCCGTCTTCTTATTCTGTCAAGGAAATTATTGATTCTTATTAAATTGCTTTTTGTAAAAATCTATATTGCGACTAACAACCGTAGACCATGAACCTTTGGCAAAATTGTGATCCTCGCCCCCATAAGTAAAATATTCGATCTCTTTGCCCAATTTTTTTAATGTTTCATAAAGTTGGTCGGACCACTTAACGGGAACTGCCTCATCCGCTCCTCCCTGGTGCAGCTCTATTGGTGCCTTAATCCTGTCATAATAATTGGTTAGCGAATATTTTTCTGCGTCATAATCTTTTTCAAAATCGGCAACGACACGCCTAAGCATCTTCCCACGGTCATCAAAATCATCAGTATAATAAAGGATAGAATATGGGAACGGTTTGGAAACCGGCGCCCAAAGAACAGTCGGATAACTTTTACTGCTAATTTCCAAAATGGTCAGGGCAATCTGGCCGCCGTTGCTATGTCCCCAAATTCCAACTTTGCCAATGTCTGCCGTAACACCGCCCTCTTTCCCTAATGCCTGATTTAAATTAGCAAGAGACTCTAATAAAGTCATGGAAGCAATATAAGTTTGAAAACGTTCTTCCATGGGATTTTCAGAAGGCATATCCGATTTGCCATAACCTAAAAAATCGGGGGCCAGGGTGATAAAACCATTTTTGGCGAAAAATTGGCCGGCACGGACACTACCGGCACCGGTTTGATAATTTTCTTTGTCAATATAACCTCTAAACATCACAATCACCGAATACACCCCTTCAGCCTTAGGAATATTGATAAGACCACTGACTTTCTTAGCTTGTCCTGAGGCTATCGAAGGATCAACATAGAAATAGAAAAGTCGGGAGGTAAAATCTGCTGTTTCTTCAAGAATTTCTGAAAGAATTATTTGACTGGCAGCAAACTGGGTTTTCGACAAAGCCTCAATGGTGTATTTAGCCAAGGGTTTTGGCTTTTCTTCTTGTTGATCTTTAAAAGCAGGGGTTAGGAAATTTGCGCCTGATTTGAATTTTGCAAAATACAATGCTGCTGCAACTGGCAAAATAATAACTAAAACAATCAGCAATTTTTTCATTGACTTTGGGACTGGATTAAACCTTTTACCAATTATATAATGGATTTATAACTTATTAATGCCAATTATTAATTGGGCAAAGACCCATAAATTAATAGTCGCCCTTTTTTTGGTAATTGCCTTCCTGCTATTTAGAAATAATATCGTATTGCCTCAAACTTCAAGTCGCAATTTACCACCAGCAAAAAATTTTACTGGAACTGGCGATCTGTCTGAAATTAGTCCAAGATCACTCTCAACTGCTCCCCAAGAAGAAATTTCCAAGGTAAGCGAATCCAAAGATCGAATTGTCATTCAAACCTCCAACCTCTCGCTTTTAGTTGGCGATGTGCGTAAAGTCGGCGACGAAATCATCTCGTATGCCAAAAGCATCAGCGGCTTTATGGTCACAACATCCTATACCAAACCCGACGTTTCACCGTTTGCTACCATCACCGTCAGAGTTCCCACCGAAAAACTCGACGAGGCCCTTGCCCATTTTCGCCAACTTGCGATTAAAGTCACATCAGAAAATCTTGTCGGCACCGATGTCACCGAAGAATATACTGATATTGAAGCCCGCCTTGATACTTTGCAGAAAACCAAAACCAAATTTGAAGGAATTTTGGAGAAAGCCCAAAGCGTTTCGGATATCCTTGAAGTTCAGCGTGAACTTATTAACTTGCAGGAACAAATCGATTCGCTAAAAGGCCAAAAAGAGGCCCTGGAAAAAGGTGCGAATTTAACCAAAATCACCCTTTATCTTTCAACAGATGAGCTGGCTTTGCCCTACACGCCAGACAAGGTATTTAGGCCCAATGTTATCTTCAAAAGCGCTGTCCGTAGCTTAATTAACACCTTGCAGGCTATTGGCGGTATTCTGATCTGGGTTGGAGTTTTCGCTGTTATCTGGGTTCCGCTTCTTATAATTTATCTTCTCTACAAACGCGCAAGAGGAAAAAGGTCAAAAGCACAATCTGGGCCTTCTTAATTCTCACCTTGTAACTAAATTACCATTTGCGTCAAGACACTCTGGCACCATGTCAGTGGGGAAATCATAAGGGGCAATTTGGGTACAGGTTGGAGTCGCCTGTCCGTCGTAAACAATTACCCAGCCGCTTTCTGTTTTGACTGCCAGAAAGTAACCGCCGCCGACCTCTGAAGTCTTTTCTTTTACATTGCCTTTTGCATGCTTGGCATCCTTTTTGGTAACTTGAACATCCAAATTAGTTTCAGATACTCCCAATTTGGCAGCCAGCGCTGCGGCAATTGCTTTGGCATCATCTTCCGAAAATTGAGGGGTTGGGGTTGGAGACGGTGTCGGAGAAGCTATAGATTGCTCAACTACAACGGTGGTCGCAACCGGAGAAGTTGTAGCAGTTGAGGTGATCTGATTAACTTTTTGGGTTTTTGCGGCAAAATAGACAAACAAACCAATAATAACCGCACCCAAAATAATGGCCAAAGGAATCTTATATTTATCTATCACTGCCCCAAAGTCTAGTCCAAACCGCCAAAACTGTCAATTTTTGTTTAAGGCAGTATAAAAGAATAAAACAATGATTAGGGAAAGGTTTTGTTTTAGAAGGAACTGGCGGTCTGCAATTGGGCAAGTTTGTGGGCGGTTCTGACTATCCTAGCCACTCGGAAATAGTCAGTTAATAGTCCATCGGCGAGCTCTAAATCTAGTGGGTCTTCTGCATCAAATTTGGCTTTTTGGGCAATCAGCAACAGATTTAGGGAAGTCCTTTCCAAATCACTATAATTAACAGATCTTCTAATATAATCATTGGGATCTGCCTCTTTCCAAACGGCAAACAAGCGGTTTAAATTTTGCGCTTTCGAGTCAAGATCATCAACCGGCTCTTTCGCAATCCCGCTGGTTAAAAAATCCAAGATGAGTTCCTCTCTTCTTTCCTTAAAATCAAACGGCGTCTCTGTTACTTGGGGAAAAGAGGGTCGATCAAATTGAATCAGGCGAAGATGTCGGTGTCTGGTGGTATTAACTCCCTTATCTCTTTCTCCCACAGATTAATTTAACCCTCAATTCCATCTTAGCCACCAAAAAAATTTAATTACAAGCCCCCATTTTAAGCTAGATTGCCTTCTTGATTTTAGATCGCCGATCGGTTAGGCTTATCAGAACTTTTTGAATATGCCAGCAAAAACAGCAAAAGCCAAACCAGTTAAGCCAAATGGCCCAAAAGGGTCAATTTTCCAAAAGATCAATCAATCTTTGGCAATAATTTTTTACCTTATGTGGATTGTCATTGGCCTGTTTTTCATGCTTTTGATCATTGCAAATATCCACCAAGGGGTATTTAGACAATTATTCGCTCCCCCGCAGCAAGCCCCGCCGCAAGTGCAGACACCGACCGAAACAACACTGTCGGGCATCGGCAAAGTCAATATCGAATGTATACAGTCGGCCTTAAGTAATGAAGTAATCGGCAAGATTATCCAGGAAGAGAATACTACTTTCTTAACCGATGAGGAAAAAGCCAAACTTGAACCCTGTATTGTCGAAAAAGAAGCAACCCCCGCCCCCTCACCTTCACCGTAAAACCCTGAGCTAAAAAAGTTATGGATTTTTAGGTTACCCCGACTTTTCTCTAATGATGGCAATTTCTCTAGGTGCCTTGATTACGGATACTAGCTGACGACCGTATTGGGGATCTTTCATAAATTTGAAACGGAGGTCTTGGTTAACAACTGAGCAAATAGTGTCAATGCGGACGACGACAATCTTAGTCGATGATTCTCTGCCAGCAATTACTTGTGACAAAGCCAAACGAGCAAAAGTTTCATTCCAGGTTAACAAGCGCAATCGCATAAAATTACCATTTTTAACATCACCAATTAACAAGGCGCCAAGTTTTTTAACTGCTAAGACCAAACCGCCAAATCTATCTTTTGACTGCTCAACTATTTGGGGGAATTCTTGATGACGACTAATCAACTCTTCCCTCAGTATCGGTAAATCTCTAGGAGCATCGATATTAAAGTAAATTCTTTGAAACGGATAAGGCCCTTGCGCCCGCACATGAGCATCAAGATTGATTTCTATACCATTAAGATGATAAGCCTTAAGAAACATTAAAGTCTGAAGCCGTGGCGGTTTCTCAAGATGGTCGGCAACTTCTGATACGACAAGATTAAACTGCCACTTATTCCAGCGAATCGGCCGAAATCTCAAGAATTCGCCTCTTGCAAAATCACCGGCAATAAAAGATTCGCAGCCACTGATAACCAGATGCAACCCAGAAATTGGTTGTTCGATTTCGATAAAAGTAAGACGGCCTGGCACTTCGCCGGTTCTATCTCTTTCAGACATTATCTTCTTTCATCTCAAAAGCTGCACCAATAATTTGCGAAGCATTTGCCCAGAAGTCGACATTTTTTCGGTGTTGATGCGCATCAGAGCTCTCTGGCACTGCACGGCCAAAACTTGCCAGGGCAAGCTTAAATCTTTCCTTGGCATGTTGGGCAAGGTTTTCCAATGTAAGACAAGCTACCATTCGTCTGGCCTCCATTACGGTTATCTTCAATGGCTCGCAAAGTCCCTCCGGATATTCTTTATAATATAAAAATTGATCTCTAAAATCTCTAGCCAATTGACTGGGTTCACCGACATCCCTAAAACGCTCATTAATTGATTTATCAGGATCAGACCGCACTAACTGGCCAAAATATACTTCAAGATATTTGGCTTCATACGAATTAACTAGTTCTCCTCGGCGAACTGTTACCCCAGATTCCACTCTAGCATCTTGTAATATTGCCATTGCTGCTTCAACGACTTCATCTGAACTAGATAAACCCGATTCTCGATCCCTAAATAACGACATAGGGCAAGATTATACAAGATCTCAGCCGGATTTTCCCCTCTTGCACTAAAGTGTTATAATTGCCCCACATCAAAATCTGCCGCAAAACTGCCCACTTAAGATAATTTTTAAATGAGAAATAATTTAAGTTTTGTAGTCGGCGCAGTTGTTCTGATTATCTTTTTTGCCTTAGTTGCCTTTGCCGCCTCCAAATTTTATCAAAGGCAAAGCGAGAAAAAGCTTTCGCCTTCGCCTAGACCAAGTCCTGTCAGCGGTTTTCCGACTGCCTCGCCAAGCCCAGAGACACTCGGTCAGGCTAATGTTCCGGCTGCCCAACCTGAATCCGGCAGTAATACTCTAGAGGAAAAGAATATTCGAATCTTTATAGAAAACCCTGCTCCTTCAAGTTTAATTTCCTCACCCCTTAAAATAAGCGGTTTGACAAATTTAACCTCAGGAATAATTATGGCTCAAGTCAAAGATGCAAATGGCCAACTTTTAGGACAAAACCAAACCAGTGCTTGTACTACTTCAGATTCCTGCAGTTTCCAAACAGAGATTGTCCTTGTCAGCCCTCAGACTCAAAGCGGTCTTGTCGAGGTCTTCAATTTGACAGAAGACAACTCAGAAGCTTATCGACAAAGCACCAGTGTCCGCTTTTGGTAAAAATCCCCAAGCGAATTTCATCTTAAATAATATGATAAACTAAATAACGACTAAACGGTTATTTTATGTCAAAAACGCAAGTTTTAGAAAAAATCAGCAAACAGCCTGCCTCGCCTGGCGGCGGTCAAGGCGGGCCAACCGCAATCGTTATTGCCGGTGCAACCGGCGATTTGGCGCGAAAAAGAATTTTTCCGGCGCTTTTTGAGCTTTTTACAAATAATCTTCTACCTCAAAAACTCAAAATAATCGCTGCCGCCAGAACCAAACATACCGACAAGAGTTTCAGAGAAGTTTTAAACGAAACACTTAGCCGTAAAAATGAAGAATTTTTAAAATTGATTGATTATTTATCGCTAGATGTTGCCCAAAATATTAATTTAGCAAATCTTTCAAAACATATTGAACAATTTGAAAAAATCACCAACTCCTGCACCCAGCGAATTTTCTACATGGCCATTGCACCAACAATCTTAGAAAAGGCGGTCGAAAATTTGGCAAGCAATAACTTACATCTTGGCTGTCCTATTCACCACCAACAAAATACCAAGTCAAGAATTATTATCGAAAAACCATATGGGACCGACTTAAAATCTGCCCAAAGCTTAGGCCAAAAACTGCTGCAATATTTTAACGAAGACCAAATTTATCGTATTGATCACTATCTTGGTAAAGAAACAGTCCAAAATATTTTTGCCTTTCGCTTTGGTAACGATATTTTTGAACCAATCTGGAACAAAGACTTTATCGACCATGTCCAAATCACCACTGCCGAAGGTATTGGGGTGGAAAAGCGCGGCGAGTTCTACGATAAAACCGGAGCCCTTCGGGATATTACCCAAAATCACCTCCTGCAACTTTTGACTCTGACTGCAATGGAGGAACCGGAAAAATTCGAAACTGAAAGTATCAGAAAAAAGAAATTGGAAATTCTTTCTTCAATCAAGGAGTTAACTTTCGACGAAATCCCCAAGTTTTCAGTTCGCGGCCAATACGAAGGCTATCTTGCCGAAGAAAAAATTGCTTCCAACTCCAAAACCGAAACTTATGCTTTAATCAAACTCTTTATCAAAAATCAAAGATGGCAGGGTATCCCTTTTTACTTGCGCACCGGTAAAAAACTGATGGGCAAAGTCACCTCAATTATTATCCAGTTTAAAGAATCAGGCCATAAGCTATATAAGAATTTTCAGGATACAATTCCCAATCACATAACCATCCAAATTCAGCCCAATGAAGGTATCGGTATCAGACTTGCTGCCAAAAAGCCAGGATTAACCACTCAACTGGAACCGGTTGATATGGAATTTTGTTACAAAACTTCTTTTGATACGCCACAACCGGATGCTTATGAAAGGTTAATTTTGGATGTTATTTTGGGCGATCAAAGTTTATTTATTTCCCAAGAAGAAGTCGAAGCTTCGTGGAAAATAATTGATCCTATCGAAGAAGTTTGGCAAAGCAGCAAATCAAAACTAACTCTTTATAAACCTGGTACCTGGGGCCCCAGCCAAGCCGATGATTTAATAAAGGCTGACAGCCGACATTGGTTGGCTCCACTCTTAACCATCTGCAAAATCTGACATCCTAATTTATCCAAATTTTTAATCCGAATTTTTTGCGAATATTCGGATTAATTAGAACAAATCCCATTCGGATGCATTCGCATCTACTTCTTCTTCACTTCATGCCCGCCAAAAGCTTGCCGGAGCGCCGCTACTAATTTGGCAGCAAAAGTTGAGGAGACTTTCGAATCTTGTCTGGACTTAGCCCGATACATCAATGATTCCTCGATAATTGGAACCGAAACTTTTTCTCTTTTGGCCTGCTCAACAGTCCATCTGCCCTCTCCCGATTCCTCAATATAGCCTTCAATTTGTGAAAGCTTAGGATCTTTTTCTAAAGCATCAATTGTCCGCTGCATCATAAAGCCGGAAACCAAAGTTCCCTTTTGGTAAAGTTTGGCAACTTTTAAAAGATCTAAATTATAAGGAGATTTTTGCAAGAGCCCAAAGCCCTCTCCGACTGATTGCATGATGCCGTATTCAATACCGTTATGGACCATCTTGACAAAATGGCCGGCTCCGCCTTGGCCAAAATATTCATGGCCGCCATTGGGTTTTGAAAGTGAATCCAAAATCGGCTTAATATGATCATAAGCGGACTGATCTCCGCCCGCCATCAATGGATAGCCCTCGCGCGCTGCAATTACTCCTCCCGATACACCAATTCCTAAAAACTTGACAAACTTTTTTCTAAAATGCCTATACCTGCGCTCTGTATCCTCAAAAAATGCATTGCCACCATCAATGATGACATCGCCTGACTCAACATACTTTTCGACCTCGTCCAAAATCTCTTCCGTTGCCTCACCAGCAGGCAACATCGACCAGATGACCCGGGGTAAATCAAGCTGATTAACCAAATCTTTGACACTACTTGCCACTTTTAAATTTCCCGACCTCGTCTCGACTCGGTCGAGGACGGGTTGAATTTTGAATTTTGACTTAAGCTCTTCAACTTTGCTTGAAGAGCGATTCCAGACCACCACCTCATGATCTCCCTCAAGCAGCTTTATAACCATCCGACTTCCCATCCGTCCTAAACCTATGAAACCAATTTTCATTTGTTTTTCCTTATAAGAATTAATAAAGTCTTATAGCCAGCAAATGCTGCCCATAAGGACTCAAGTACCAAAAACGGCAAGCTATTGATCATAAATGCGTAATAGGCTAAAAAGCTTGCCCCCCCCCAGATTAACAATATTATAAAAAAGTGATTCTTGATTTAGCTTTTTTAGTAAATTCATTACAAATCCTAAGAGCAACAGAAATAAACCAAATACTCCAATAACAAAGTTAAAATCCATTTTTTAATTTTTATTTGTATTTTTGATTTTTGATATTTGATATTTGAATTAAATATCAATATCCGTAATCAAATAAGATTTAGTGGTGGTTTTTTTAAAGAAAACCGCCGGATATTTACGCACATCCAAAAAACCATCTTCGAGTAATTTTTTTAAAACTTCTTTCTTCTCCTGACCGAAAGCCAAAATGATAAAGGCGTTAAAGCGACTCAAGGCTTTAAAAGTCATCGTAATGCGTTTGGGAAATTCGTCACTAACCACCTGCGAAACCACATACTTGGGCGAATCGATTGCCAGGCTATTGGCAAAAATCCCCGCCGTGTGCAAGTCATTACCAATTCCCATAACGGCTACTTTCTTCTCATATTTGACAAAAAGTTCCCTCAGTCTTCTGTCGTAATCAAAAGCAGTCTCCTCAAATTGCAACATCGATAAGACTTTATGAAGTTCGATATTTTTCGCTTTCAAGAAATCCGCCAAACCGCTTCGCTCAATAATCAACTCATTGCTATTTTTATGACCAGATGGTCCAAAGCGTTCGTCAACCAGACAGGCTGCACCCGGCAAAATGTTACGAGGAACCACAAGCATCTGGTTGTAATTGGGCGATCTGCCGCCGGAAAGCGCCAAAAGTGTAGCCGAATCAACAAAAATCCTAAGGATTGAATTTGCCCGAAAATTGCCCAGAAGCGGATCTTTAACTTTGATAAGCTGAATCATTCCGACCTCAGAAACATCACATTTTCTGATATATCATATTTTGTGATGTTTTTTCTTAATGCTCCATTTCGGCCCCTCCGAGGTGTCCTCAACATAGACTCCCATCTCCTGCAATTGCTTGCGCAGCCTATCAGACTCTTCAAACTTCCCAAGTCTTCTTAAAGTCTCGCGTTTCTCGATTAACTCCCTTGCTTCTTTTGGCAATTGGGCTTTCTTGACTTTATCAAGTCCAAGACCCAAAACCTGATCCATCACAATTATTGATTGATGTTTGGCGCTAGTTGGATAATTACTTTTGACCATTGCCCACATGATTGATAGTGCTTTGGGCATATCAAGATCACTATTGACGGCTTTTTTAAAATCACCTTCAAACTCCGCGCAGCCGATTTTAGGTTCATCCCAAGTGCTGATTTGACCGCGAAGATTGTCAAGAGCATTTTGGCAAGCCGCAAGTGCTTTCCAGGTAAAATTAAGTTTAGACCTGTAATGGGCGGTTAAGAATAAATATCGCAGAGCGAGCGGCTCAAAATTGCGCTTTTTGATATCCTCAAGTGTAAAAATATTGCTCAGGCTTTTGGCCATTTTTTCGCCTTCCACCAAAAGATGTTCGCCCTCCAGCCAAAAGTTGACAAATTTCTTGCCGGTTGCTGCTTCACTTTGAGCAATTTCATTCTCATGATGAGGAAATAAAAGATCAACCCCGCCAGTATGAATATCAATTGTCCGACTCAAATACTTCATGCTCATTGCGCTACATTCAATATGCCAGCCCGGTCTGCCTTTGCCAAACGGGGCATCAAACTCCGGCTCGCCAGCATTTGACTTTTTCCAGAGCGCAAAATCACAAGGATTATCTTTTTCGTATAAATCGGCGGCGATTCTCGCTCCGACTTTGATTCTTTTCTTTAAGAGATTAGACAGCTTCCCATAATCTTTAAATTTGGAAATATCAAAATATACGCCATCTTCGGTTTTATAAGCAAAACCTTTCTTAAGAAGCACTTCAATGATTTGAATCATTGAAGTGATGTGTTCAGTCGCCCTCGGATACTCATCCGCTTTGATTATATTGAGCTTTTCCAAATCATCAAAAAAAGCCTTTTCATATTTGGCTGCAATCTCCCTAAACTCTAGTCCCTGATTCCTAGACGCAGCTATGATTTTGTCGTCAATATCAGTGATATTCATCACATGCTTGACTTTAAAACCGTTAAAAATCAAAACCCGTTTTAAAATGTCCTCAAAAACAAAAGTCCGCCAGTTACCGATATGCACAAAGTCATAAACCGTCGGACCACAGGTATAAAGCCCAACCGTTTTGCTAATGGGCCTGAACTCTTCGACTTTTTTAGAAAGGAAATTATACAGCTTAAGCATTTAAAAATTTTTCCAACTGTCCTCTTTTTTGACTAACTTCTGCCAATTTGTCAGTTAAAACGTAATATGGATCTCCCATAAGTTGTGACTCTACCTTTTTATAACTTGAAGTCAAAGCCTTTGTTAGAAATTGCTCAAATACTTGGGGATTGTCCTTTGCTTCTGAAACCGCATCAAGATAGCCATCACGCCCTTCAACACGCCAATCAGGCAGATAATAACCAAATCTTCTTAAGGCAAAATGGATCAAACCTCTTGTCACTCGACCGTTACCGTCAAGAAACGGGTGGATATAAACCATCTCATGAATTTTCCGGCACAATCTCACTACCTTAGCTACGTCTTTATGATCTGCGACTGTTTCTTGCCATAGAGCTGATATATCCACTCCAAGCTCTCGCATTAATCTGGGGACGAGGTGATGCTCCGGATACTCTAAATTCCCTTCGACAACAATAATATTGGTGTTTCGGTAGCTTCTGGTGGATTGACCTAATGGCCGAAATGCTTCCTCGTAAAGATCAGTAGCCAAAGAAGGCAGGCTAAATGTAACTTCTGGATCAGCTGCTTTCTTCTCCACTAAACTTTCTAAATTAAAAATTCCTTCCAGAGCCCTAACTTCATCGGGTGTTAAAGTTTCCCTTTCTTTCCAGACAGGGGAGGCTTCAGTCGCAAGATTCACCTCATGAGATAGATCAGCCACAACTTTAGCGAGCCTTTCTCGCTCTGCGTCGCTTGATTTTTACTAGCTCTTCCCTAACAGCAACCTCAACAACTTGCGGATGCTCGATCACAAAGCTATCGACCACCACTTCATCAAGCTGTTGCTCCTCAATATCAGTTGCAAATTGCTGCGTAAGTTCTTCTGGAGTTCTCGGTTCGCCATGTCGTCTCGATTCTTTTGTCATGATAACTACTGATTTTACCACGTTACCGCCCTATAGTAAAGTCGGCTATTCTGCTCCGTAATTTTTAATTTCGGCGCGGGTTTTTTCAATAGCAGAAATCGGCATGTCTTTTTGTTGTTTTCCTAAAAGCTCCTCCTGCTTTTCTTTCTGCTCCCCTATTTGCGCTTGCTGCTGTTTTCTGGCCATTTCTTCTTTTTTACGCCGAGCGGCATGTTCCTCGTAAATTGCCTGGATTCTGGCACGAACCTCTTCTTGAGCTGCATCGCTAAACTTCTTGTCTTTATCCGAAAGCTTGGCCAAATCATCGGTTGTTGGGGTTTGCGCTTGTCCTTGACCAATTATCTGCGAAACTGCCACCTTACCGATTTTCTTTAACTCTCCTAAAAAAGTCGAGCCAACTTCTCCAGCCGTCTCGGCAATATCAGAAACTGCAGACCCATCATCCATATAATTTAATTGTACAGGAAAAACCGACTAACGACTAAAGACTAATGACTAACGCAATTTGAAATTGGAAATTTGAAATTTATTTAGTATTCTTTTCTTCCCTCAAGCGCCCGTCTGAGCGTGACCTCATCGGCGTACTCAATTTCCGCGCCAATCGGAATACCCCGGGCAATCCGCGTAGTTTTAATTCCCAAAGGCTTAACCAATCTCTGAATATACATCGCCGTTGCCTCCCCTTCCATCGAAGGATTGGTTGCCAGAATCAGCTCTTTTAAGGCCAGACCTTGTTTCGGATTATCAGAATAGGATTTTTTTAATCTGGATAATAGCTCGTTTATTCGCAAATCCTCCGGGCCGATATTCTCAAGTGGTGCAATCACCCCATGCAAAACATGATAAAGTCCACTGTAACTTGCTGACTTTTCGATTGCCCAAACATCTAAAGGATCCTCAACCACGCAAATTATTGACTGGTCGCGATTCGGGTCCTCACAAACCTCACAAGGATCAACTTCCGTAATGTTTTGGCAAATGGAACAAATTTTAGTTTTGGTCTTTAAATCGCGCGCCGCCTCCGAAAGTTTTTGGGCTAAATTATCCGGCGCATGCAAAAGATAATAGGTTAAGCGCGCCGCCGTCTTTGGACCAATTCCCGGCAACGCCTCAAACGTCTCAATTAAATCGGAAACACTTTTAGGGACTCTCACTACTTAAGAAAGTATAACAAGCTTGAGAAAGGTTTTGAAGATTTAACTTCCCCCACCGCCGAACATGCCTTTGAGGCCTTCGAGTCCTACCATTCCCTGCATCTTCTTGGCCGCCTGCTTTTGGCTTTCTTTAACCGCTTCGTTTACGGCCTCGACAATATCCTCCTCATTTTTACCGTTTGTTTCAATGGAAATAAATCTTTGAGCCAAAGTCACCTTCACCCTGACTCCCCTTTTTTCAACCTCAACGGTTTCCTCATCCAAGGTCTTTTGAATGCGCATGGCCTCATCACGCATTTTCTTTAGTTCTTTTAATTGTTGAAGTTTATCAAACATCTTATTTTCAAATACTAAATTGTTCTTCTTCAAAAGTCAAACAAAAAAATCTATCTTAAACAAGATCTTTTAGGGATTCTCTTATCCTTCGGCTTTTGAAATGTCCCCGGTGCTCAATCGTAGTGTCAATTACTCCCAATGGATTATCGACTCTGGTGATACCGGGGTCATTCACCTTAAGGATATCCATCAGCGAAAGGTAATCAATCAATGCTTCATGTGCTTCTTGTTTCGAAATATCAAACTCGACCTTCTTGACAACCTCATCGATTGCCACAAACATTTCTTTGGCATAACCACGAGTGACAAAAGCTCGTCTTTGACTATTCCTTATAAGTTCTGGAGCCTCGTATCCGTGAGGGTACCCCATTAAAATACTTGCTGAGGCATCTCTTGGTGGCTTAAGAATGTTCATGGCCTCCTCAGTTTTTGAAATTAAAACAGCAGTTCTGCCATCTAACCAGTTTGAATGTGAGAATCGATAACGAGTTACCTCCATCACGCCTTGAAAAAAATCCGTCATCCTCTCAAAAGGAGCTATTGACGCCATCATCGGTGTTGACAATCTTGCGCCCACCAAAAGCAATGGAATGCCGCCGGCCAGAGCAAGGAATTTTCTCCTTGACATTCCTCTTCTTTCACCGTCACCTTGAGATCCACGCCTTGATCTTAGTTGTGCCAAAACAATTGCTCCACTAATAAGTGCGGCAGTTGAAACATATGTTGCGGCCTCTTCCCGTATAAGTTTTAAGACATAGTCTTCTATTGCGCTGTTTTCCAATCGAGCCAACTCATCAGCAAATTGACTTTCTTGTCCAACTTGCCTCCTTAAAATTCCTTGATAGAGCGGATCACCCATAACCACATAGATACTTTCTCTGCCACTCATTTCCCTCGGAGAAGCTGGCAACCATCTCCAGACATGCGCCTTCTCGTTTTCACCCCTTACAATATCTGGGTCAAAATCAGAAATAACGGTATCAAGAGCCAACACCTGTGGTGAATACTCTCTCATTCTTCTGGCAATCGCTGACCCTGCTACCCAATTATGAGCACTCAAATCGCCAGACAAAAATTTCTCCTCTACATCAACTCCCCATTTCCAGAAAAGATGAATTCCTGGCTCAAAATGGATGCGGTATGATTCTTTGTTTACCTCGACCTGATTCGCTGATTCGATAAGTTCTTTTCTTTCCATAGCAATAATTGCAAATTGAGCGGTTATTCTACTATAGGTCTGATGTTAAGTCAAGGAAGGTGCTGTGATGGTTGTTAGATTTAACTTGTTAATAGTAAAATTAAAAAATCGATGAACATTGTCATCTCCGGCCCTCATCCTAAAAAAGAACCGCAATTGGAAGAGTACGCCCGCAAAAAGGTCCAAAAGCTTGCCAAGTATCATCCAAAAATTCTTCAAATTGATGTCCGTCTAATTGTAAAAAGCGCCCATCGAGGACAAGAAAATGATAATTATTGCGAGATAACGGCCAAGGTGCCCGGAAAAACTCTGGAAATCGTCGATAGCGAACGGACAATGGATAAAGCCATTGACAAAGCAGTCGACAGAATGAAAAGAACCTTAATCAAGTATCGGGAAAAGAAAATCTCAAAAGACCACAAAAAAGGAATTGTCAGAAAAATCTTAGGCCGGTGGTATCCTCAATAGTCTACTGACAGCTTTTTAACAATCGTTGATTTTGCTCTCTGCTTTTTATAAGGACCAAGCCTGACGACTTTAGTTTTTTTTAAACCAACTTTCAAAAGTTCTTTTGCCACCTCATCCTCACTCGCCCACTGATCATAACCCAAACAGATAACGTTGGGTTGGTATTTTTTGATGTGTCCATAAAAATCATTTTCTTCTCCAATAACCGTCTTATCAACAAGTCGGCAATTCTTAACCAGTTCTAATCGCTCTTCCTGACCAAAGAGAGACTTCTTACCCTTAATTCTGGTAACATTTTTATCAGTGCCAACGGAAACAATTAAAAAATCACCGTATTTCTTGGCCTGTTTGAAAAATGAAAGGTGCCCGGGATGCAATCCGTCAAATGCCCCAAAAACCATCACGACTTTCATAAAATTTGAAATTTGAAAATTCTAAAAGGAACCTTCCAGTATAGTTTCCTCTGGCAGTTCGTCTTTTGTGCGCTCTAGTGTTATTAAAATACCATCATATTGAGAATATTTATCATTGCTTCTAAGTCTCAAACTCCATGAAGTTTTTGACCCAGTCATAAAATCAATCGGGATTACTTTACTATTACCGGTTAGCCAAACCTCGTAATATGTATTATTGGGATCAGGTAAGGTAGCATTAACCGAAAGAATATAAAGATCTCCGCCAAACGAACGGGAAGCAGTTGCCTTGGCCTGACCGCCGTATCTAACATCCTCAAAGGCCGCCTGTTGGGTTGAAAGCTGGACACCGCCTTCTGCCACATTAGCTGTTTGATCAATCGTTACCGGTTTTAAACCTCGCGGTGCCTCCCTTAAAATCACAGAGCCGGCTCCAATCTGCCCGAAATTTAAGCGTGATTTGGCGAAATACAAAATTGCGCCAACTATTATTAAAAGAATCAGAATACGAAAGATGGTTTTGGTTTTAGAAGGCCGCGCAAAGTCGCTAAACTTTTGTTGTCCCAAATCGCGCATTGTCAATAAAAGCTTACCACACAGTGGCAACCTCAATCTACTATCAGCACTCCAGTTATCTGGTGGCTAGCTTTGTCTTATGTAGACGAACCTGATGGCGATTGGAAAAGTGATGTTTTGAATTTGAAGATTTTTTATAACTTGTATTTTCCAAAATTAAAGTATAAACGACCGGAATTAAAAGAACTAAGGGATATAAAAACCAATTGCGAAAATCCGAAAAATAAAGGCTGAAATTGGCATAATAAGGTCCAATAACTTCCAAAAAATTAAGAAAAATAATTATGAAAAACCAAAAGAGACCAACCCATAACCCCCCCACCAGCGTTCTTTCGCTCTTCTTGAAAAAATAAACCGTCGTCCAAAAAACAACTAGAGGAAGTACCAGATAAAACCAAGGCAAAATCACAAATCCCGCCAAAATAAAAGTTAACCCCCAGATTAAAACTGAATACCAAACAATACGCCAACTAAACTGTGCCGCAGCTTTCATGATAGTTTTTAGGATTTTTAAGATGCCTTTGATGGTAAATTGTAAAAACTCGTGGCTTAATGTAAATTCCGAAAGTCGGGGACTAAACCGATTTTATAAATACGACTTTTTTAAGAGTGTGTCAATATAGAAAAAGTGGGGCTTTATAGATCAATGTTGGTCAAGATTGCAAATAATAGCCAAATTATAACTCGTTTAGGGCTTGATCGACTTGGGGAAGTTCCTCATCCAAATTATTAAGGTTAGTATCATTCAGGTCTTTCTCTACATCAACAATTTCATCAGAACTGCTCAACTTTTGAAGACTCTCGACTTGGCTGTCTTTTATAACTGGGACCGGTGAATAACCAGGCAAACTTTGCTTTAATTTCCCAAGATCCAAAACCCCGAAGGCAATAATCGCAATTACCGCAACTGTGGCCATAGCCAGTATAAGCCAAAGTGTTAAAAATCCCTTTCGAAAATTGAAAATTTTATTCTGCACTTCTTGTTCCCTCCTTAAGTGCTGCCGCTGCTTTCAATTCTCTTATTGCCGCCACCAATCCCTTATGATAGTCAAAAAGGGCTCGCTTGGCACTTTTAATCGCAGTAGTGGCCGTATGCACGGCATCCTTGACAGTAGCCGAATTTTCATCAATCGCCGAAACTTGCGCCTGGGCATCGATAATTGCCTGCGCTGCTGCAGTACCTAGACCTTCTGCCTCGGTTAGTCTTGCTTGCGCGGCAGAGGTATCAACTCCCCTAGCATTCAATTTATCAATTCTTGTAGCAATCCTATCGGCAATTTTATCAAGTCGCGCCAGTGCCGCATTATAGCGCTTCAAAATTCTTGTAAAAACTGATTTGATTCTGGCGATTACTTTTTGGCGAAGTTCTGCCTGCTTGGTAGCGATTTTTTCTTTTAGATCTTGACGCTTTCCCTTTAACTCTTGTTGCTTTTCCTGCAAGCTTTCAAGCTTTCTTTGACGATCTTCTCTTAACTCTCTTAAACGATCTTCAAACCTGTTAAAATTTGTATTTGGTGTCTGTGCAAATATCACAGAAGTTGAAGCTAAAACAAGAACCAATGAAGAAAAAAGAATCAAAATGACTCTTCTCATAAAGATAAATTTATATTAACAACTGTAATTAATCTAGTCAATAACCGCATTTATTTTTATCTTGGCGAAACAAAAATCGAAATGGCCGTTTTTTTACCGTCTGCGGCCGTGTTGACAATGATCGAACCCTCTTGGCTGGCATTTTTGATATTATAGACATAATTGGTTTCCGACCGCCTCTTGAGTGTCGCCTCCCAGCCTAACTTTTTCAAGGATTCGTCGTAAAATTTGATGACTTTTGAGAGTTTTTCGTCTGAAATAAAAGACGCTCCGAAATTACCTTTATTGCCATAGGACTCCAGAACTTGAGCTTTGGGAATTAATGGAACTGCGGGAAAACCTTTAACACTAGAGCCCTTGACGAATTCATTTGAGCTAACAGGCGCTGTAGATGACCCAATCTTTGGCAAACAAGCAGTTAAAACCAAAGGCACTAGTAGTAAAACCAAAAAAATAATCTTTCTCATCTTACGGTTTTGAAAAAATTTCCGCAACCGCTTTTTCAAGTTCAAATTGATTAATATCGACAACATCGCTAACCTTAACAGCTGCCGGCTCACTGGATTTTTTGGTCGCCAGCACGAACTTTAGCTTTATAGGACTGCCGATAACCTCTTCCATAACTTTACCAAGCACTGTCAAAATTTTCGGTTCTTCAAGTTTTTCCTTATGAAAACGGTAAAAAACTTCAAGCGTAAGATCGGCGCCATCAAAAGCAACCGGTCTTGTCGAACGCAAAAGAGCAACCACGTGGGCGTTTAAAGGCTTGACTTTATTTAAAAATTCCTGCCATTTTTTTTCAAATGAGACCAGAGATTTAGAAGTCTTTTTGCTTTTAATCTCCATTTTGTCCTCATCAGTCTTGCGAGACTGAATAATTACTTTTGACTGACTTTCATTAGTTTCTGTCTGTGCCTCAAAAGGCTGTTTGTCTACCACCATCTGTTCATCAATCGGGCCTGCATACTTACAAACCGCCAAAACCAAGGGGATTTGCGGCAGCGGATATAGTTTTATTTCGCCTTCCGCAATCAAAAACAGCTTCATTAAATTCTGAAGATCACCGCTTTTAAATTCGCTAGCCAGATTTTTTATCTTTTCAATCTGAAGACCATCAAGATCAAAATTCTCAAGGGCAATACCAATTTTAAAAAGTAAAAGTTTTTCAAAGAAAAGAATCACTTCCCGGGCAAAAAGCGACATATCCGCTCCGCTTTGAGAAAGCTCTTCAATAGTCAAAACTGCACTCTTTATCTGATTTTTAGCAAGCTGCTCCACAAAATTGTAAAGCTGATCCCAGCCGGAAATAGCCGCAATCGCCAAAACATCCTTTGCCTCAACTGTTTTTCGCACACTGGAAAGCTGGTCTAAAATCGAAACCGCATCTCTAAATGACCCGTCTGCGGCGGAAACTATGGCCAAAACTGCCCCTTCACTAATTTTTATAGCTTCGCTTTTGGCAATATTTTGAATAGTCTGGGAAATTTCTGACGCCTGAGCCCGAGCAAAGTTAAAACGCTGCAGTCTGGAAATTATTGTTGACGGTAATTTTGCAGGCAAAGTCGTACACAAGATAAAAATTGCATGGGCGGGCGGTTCTTCTAAAGTTTTTAAAAGGGCGTTAAACGCTTCCGGAGTTAACATATGAGCCTCATCAATAATATAGACTTTATACTTACCGGCTACCGGCGCCAGTTTTATTTTTTCGCGAAGGTCCCGAATCTCCTCGATGCCCCGATTGGAAGCGGCATCGATTTCAATAAGATCAAGATGGAATCCCGCACTTATTGCCAAACAAGAATCACATTTATTACAAGGCTCAGAGAATTTAGTTTCTAGCGTTTTTTTACTAGACCCTAGTTTCCTAGACCCTAGACCCTGACAATTAACGGCTTTGGCCAAAATTCGCGCACACGAGGTTTTACCAGTCCCGCGCGGCCCGGCAAATAAATAACCATGACCGATCTTGCCCGATTTAAGTTGGGAAAGTAAAGTCGCAACAATTTGTTTCTGACCAACTATCTGGTCAAATTTCTGGGGACGATATTTTCGGTAAAAAACAGTCATTGTAGTTCAGAGTTTTTAGTTCATAGTTTGCAGTCAATTACTAACTACCCACTACCAACCACCAACTATGTCCTCAATCATGGTGTTCACCTAGCAAATGTTCTACTCCATGAACCGTCAGTCGGTAAATCTCTTCGTCAACCATTATGTTATCACTTGCGGCAGCTTCCAGAACTTTCGGCCAGCACAAAATAACATCCCCAAGTCTTAAAACATTATCCGGCACATTGATAAAACCCTGACTACCTGTCGGTAAGCCATCTTGATTCTGTATTACTTCTTCCAGTGCAAAAATCAATACTTCATGTTCCGTCTCGTCCTTGCGGTAGGTTTTCGTTAAATCATTCATTTTGCGCCTGCCAATTACGGCGATGGAAACCTCTGCTGTGATCTCCTCAATTTTATACCTTTTAAACGTATCAACAACAGCTCTTCTTATCGCTTTTCGATTAACCGGATAGCGGGTGTCTGTATGGATTAAAATATCAATCACTTACTTCTGGGTAAGTCTATTCCTTACAATTTCAGCAACTTTGGCACCATCTGCTTGGTCTTTAACTTTGGCCATTACCTGCCCCATGACTTTGGCCATATCACCGAGACCAACCTGACCAAGAAGGGCAATTGTCTCATCGACTATTTTGGCAATCTCATTATCATTAAGTTGCGCCGGCAAATATTCTTCTAAAATTTTTAGCTGGGACGACTCTTGGTTGACCAGATCTTGGCGCTTGGCTTTATCAAAAGCCTCAATTGATTCTTTATGTCTTTTGGCATCCTTGACAATTTCGAGGGTAACATTATCGTCATTAAGATCCCCTCCTTTGGCAATTCTGGCATTGTTAAGGTGGGAAATAAGATACCGCAGCGTCGAAACCCGAGCCGCATCCCTCTGCTTTAATGCAGTATTTAAATCTTGGCTTATTTGGTCAAAAAGTTTTGCCATTTACTTAAACTTTCTGGCTATATATTTTTTGCGGGCCATTTGAATTTTTTGCTGCCTTTTAAGCGACGGCTTTAAATAATGCTCCCTTTTTTTAATCTCCATCATTATGCCTTCGCTGGCAACTTTCTTATTGAATTTGCGGAGCATTGATTCAATTGATTCCCCTGGCTGGGCCACTACTTTAGTCATTTAATTAAAACACCCCCTTTTCGAATTTCCAATTTCCATTTGCCAATTTCCATTTCCAGCGGGTGGCGCCAGTGGAAGGGTTCCCGACAGCGCGCAGTCTCCCTATGGACCACTTGAGAAACATGGAGAAAATTCTAAAGACGAGCACTGGCGGGAAGGAAACAGGCGACAGGACCCGCAAAATAATTTTTATAATTTGTTCCACTTTACATTCCCTCCTGCCAAAAGATGCATATGAAGATGCCCAACATGTTGATAGCTGCCGCCGTTAAATGCCAAGCGGAAAGCCTCGAGCTTTTTATCCTTGACAAGTTGCTGAGCCATTTGGTGCATGGCCACAAGAATAGAAGCATCGTCATCACCGATTTTCAATACCGACTCAATATGTCGCTTGGGCACAATCAAAATGTGCACTGCTGATATCGGATTAACATCGTTAAAGGCAATGGCGTCTTCTGACTGATCGACAAGTTCAGTCTTAACCTCGCCAGCAACTATTTGGCAAAAAATACAATCTTTGCTTGTCATATATTTAACCCTCAAAGCCGCTTCTTTGGCCAACCATTTTGCTTTATTTAACATTAGGCTTTCTCCAAAATCTTGACCACTTCATCAATATCCAGTTTGGTCGGTTTCATGTCAGGATTTCGGCTTGAACCGTTTCTAAGCAATACTTTCGAGGCATGCAAAAACCAAGTAGCCGCCGGATCTGCGCTTTTAAACATTTCCCAAGCATGGGTTAAATCGACTTTATGATTAGTCGATCCTGTAATGCGTAAGTAACCACGGCCAGGGTCTTTACGCGCGACAACCGCAAAACCCCCTTTTATGCCTACATCCAAAATCGCATCATTGTTGGTATACACACCAACACCTTTCCCCCATCTTGTTTTGAACTTTTTTCCTTCCTCTATTTCTTTCTCTGCTGCAACTTTAAGCTGCAGGAGTTTATAAACGGAGTCCAATGCATGCATTATCCACTCTACATATTTTTCATTCTCGTTTGCATAAATAAGCTTCCAGCCGACTAAAATATTGTGAAGAGAAAATTCATATCTATCATTTGCCGCCTCGCACCATTTATGGGAATCCCATCCATGATCAAGCTGGGTTACAATCTCAACCAATCTTTTTAAAGCCTCATCATCTTTGGCTACATAATCTTCTTTTATCAACCACTCATGAACGAGTTTTGCTCCGCAGGTAAAATCGTTAGTCTGGTGATGGTCAAACTTGCCCATGCCCGTATCGACATGGACGACATCGAGGTTAGAATCAACAGGTTCGTTGTTGTAAGTGGCATCCCCAACCGGCACAAAGGCTAGTCTCGCATCGGCAAAATCAGGATGGAAGCGTTTTAGGAGCCAAATGGCCGGGATTCCGTCAAAATCCGGCGACTGGTGGGTAACAATGATCTTTTGTGCCAATTTTCCATACACATCCTTCCTGCCCTCCGAAGCCTTGGCGGAGGAGGGTCTAGTCATTCGCTAAACCAGACACTACATTTTAGAACTTTGGAGGGGCTTTGACAAGATTAGAAAGGTAACTAGAGGGGGTCACCAAATGATACAGATACTTCCGCCCGTCGACCTTTTTTCACTTTTGAGAAAAGTAAACGCGCTTTCAAACCTTGTTGCCAAATGTAGCAAGAACCGTCCTCACTTTCTATCTCTATTTCTTCCCCGTGAATTTCTACCTTACCTACATTCCTCAGGAAAATCCTAGGATCTTTCTGGGTCCAGTTACTTGGTTGTAAATGGAATGCATCCCTTGAAATCACCATTTCTAAAAGAGGCAGTCCTCCAATACGTGGAGACTCAAATCTATAGCCTTGATTCCATGAATAAACCTTCCATGGACCTAGGACCTTAATAACCCTCTCTGGGTCAAGATTTTCTGGCTTAGAAATATAAACGGGTGGGTCCTGCGACTCTCTTGTTTCCATGTCAAATTCATTGTAGCAAAAATCTATAGGTTTTAAAAGTAATTAAAAAGCTACAGCTTTCTTAACCAAATCCAAAGTCTTGGCCTGAAAAATCGAAACTGCCAGATATCGTTCTAAATCCCTTTTTTGATCTTCAGTTAAATTAGTCGCATTAACCCCTTTTAATGCCTGCTCAACCTCACTTGGCAATACTTGCACCTTTTCGTCTTGGCCGATTTGCTCCAAAATCAGCGAAATTTTGACATTTTTTTCTGCCTGCGACCGCCATTTAGCCTTAAGCGCATCAAGAGTCGTACCTTGCTCAGCCAAATAATCCTCCAATTTCTTTTTTTGGCGCTCAAGCTCGGAATTCAAACGAATTAAAATTCTATTTAACTCATCATCAACCAAAATATCCGGAACTTCGATAATAACAACTTCAATCATCTTGTCAAAAATTTCACTCTCCAGTTTTGCTTCAACCTGATCGGCAACGAGTGTTTCCAAGTCCTTTTTGACAATTTCGCCAAGATGCCCAAGGTCCCTGGCGCCAATAGCTTTTGCAAACTCATCATTGATTTTTAGACCCGCAGTCGAATCTTGATTAGACGAGGATCGCAAGGTTTTCTTGTCCTCAAAGAAAACCTTATTCCCATGCGCATCATAAATAAATTTTTGGGATACTTGAGATTCCTCGTCTTTTGTTTCTTGTTTCTTGTTTCTTGTTTCTTGTTGTTTAACCCATGCTTCATAAATATTTTTTATTGACTCGTCAATGTCCTTTTCGGTAACTTCCTTCGCCGCAACTTTTTTAACCTTGATTGTCTTCCAGCTGCCTACTTTAACTTTAGGTTTTTGGGTAAAAGAGGCGGTAAACGAAAAGGGCGAGCTTTTGGCCAAAGTATTAACTGCAATCTTTGGCGACTCCAAAGGAATTAATTTTTCCTTTTCCAAAATATCCGACAAATGTTTGGAAATTGAAGAACTGGCCGTCTCGTTTAAAATTTTATTTAAACCAACTTTCCCCTCAACAACATCAGCAGGTGCCTTCCCCGGCCTAAATCCGTCAATCTTGGCATCATGACCAAGTTTAACCAATATCTGATTGTAAGCTGTTTCAAATGTGGCCTTCGGTATATCGACCTTAATCTCAACTCTGCCCTTTTCCCCGTGATTTATCGTATATTGCATGATGTCGCTCAATTATATATAAAAAACTACCAGACCACTACCTCTTCTTAATTAATTTGCCTCCATGACGAACAAGGTAAAGATTACCAAACACCGTGCTAGCTATTGGAAGCGAGGGGAATATTACTTCTCGAAGGTTCCTCGGGGCTAATGCCGAAGTAGACAAATTTAATTCCTTAAGTTTATCATTTTTCGATTCTAGATAACCTTTGGCTAAAAAAAGTAAATCCAGACCGCTTGCTGTAAACCACATCACTCGGACTACAGTCAAAAAAGCATAATCGTTAATAGTCCATTTATGGTCAGGATCCAATGTGCGCATGAACCAAGGGAGAAAATCCATACCAAATCTATAAGAACCATAGGCTAATGTTCCAAAAGTACCAACAGACAGTAAGTTTAAAAAATGAATCCGCAAAGCTTCTCGCGCTAGCTCTTTCTTCTCCTGCCAGAAAGAATCGTGGAGCCCGCCTTTTAAGGCTTTATTCAACCGGCGAATAAACTCATCCTCATAATATCCGAGGTATCGGTTGACCCTTCAGGACTGTTGCGAATCGAATCGTCAATCAGTCGATCATGAACAGAAATTATAAACCGATCTGGTTGTTTGGTTACTTCATAATGAGATTTATGGGAAATTTTTGCTGATAAATGCTCGCGGGAATCAAGCGTTCCCTTTAAGGCAAGCTCATCATCCATTACCACAACCTGTGACCTTGGTAATCCTTGACCCCTATCTATCATTACATCTCTTCGCAAATCGGCTGCCTTCACAAAACCCTGGGCAACCGATTTATCTAATTCAATCTTTTCACCCAATTGCCCACCGGCCGCCACATACGGCTCAATAGTCATTGTTTTGGGTCTCTCCATTTTAGTTGCCAAATCTTACCAAGCCAGTTTTGATTTTACAAATTGACATAATCCCAAAATTTCTGCTTGTTGACAAATTTAAGAAGCTTTAGTTAAACTTACCTCAAAGCAAGCGCGAATTCGCGTTGCTTTTTTTAAGGATGACAGAGCAAGAACCAATTCCAAGCCAAGCCCTTGGGCAGTCAAGTCTCGAAGCAACAATGCAAGCTGATCCAGCCGATTTGCAAGCGCAAATTGAAGCAGCTTTGCCGCCAACAACCAAAGAACTCCTTAGGGCAATAAGAGAAGCAGTCCCTCAGGCCGGCGTTATTCCCGGCAAACGCAACATGGGCAGTAATTTCACAAGCTAAAGTTTTGTCCATATTTTATTCCCTAACTTTACAAATTATCGGCCTTTGTGCTATCAATTGATCATGGTTGAAAGACGAACTCCAAGGTCAAAAGCTGACGATGTTCAAATAGAAAGACAAATGCAACGAGGCCTCAAGGGAAACCCCTCACGATCTATCAAAATTTCCGGCAGACCAAGAACCCAAGGCGATGTTGACATTGAAGGATTGCTTAGACAAATCGCTGAACAAAATGCTAGAATAGAAACCCATCGTCAGAAGTCAAGAGATCGAACACGACGACATAGAAATTAACCCTTAACAAAAGTAAGGGGCCTAATCTTTAAATCTTCTCAAAACCTCATCTAAATCAATTACCGAAGTCTTTTCTTTCCCCCTCTCCTTCCACTCAACCTTTCCTTTACCGACTTTTTTGGAAACAACTAGTCTTACCGGAATACCTATTAAATCGCAATCTGCGAATTTTTCGCCGGCACTAACCTCTTCCTGATCATCCCAAAGTATCTCGACCCCTGCTTTCTGAAGTTTTTGATAAACTTCTTTAGAACTGTCAATTGTCAATTGTGAATTGTCAATTGTTATCAGGTGCGCCTGATAAGGCGCAACTGATCTGGGCCAAATTATTCCGCGATCATCATTACAAACTTCGACAATCGCCCCCATTGCCCTTGAAATACCGATTCCATAACACCCCATTGTAACCACTTGATCTTTTCCTCGTTGATCTTTATAAGTCAACCCAAAGGCTTTGGAATATTTATCTCTTAAGGGAAAAATATTACCAACCTCGATTGTTTTAACTTGTCTGAGTTTAGATTTGCAGACCGGACATTCTTCATTTGCTCTTCTTGAGGCTATTTCAGTATTTTCCGCAAAATGACAACCGCTGGGCTTGCCATCCGTAGCTTTAGCGAAGGATGGGCAGTAAATAATTTCATCCTCTCCGCTTTCACAAATTACTTGATATTCATGCGAAAAGGCAGAAAAAGTTCCGCCCGCTGCCTTAGTTTCGATTGTCTTAAGCCCCATCCTCTCAAATGTCTTTTTATAAACCTTTTTCATTTTTTCGTAAAAGGCAAACATGGCCGCCTCGTCAGTGTGGAAAGAATAAAGGTCTTTCATCAAAAACTCCCGCCCACGCAAAAGTCCACTTTTGGCTCTTGGCTCGTCGCGGAATTTAACTTGAATTTGATAAAGATAAAGCGGCAAATCACGGTAAGAGGAGATAAACTCGACCGCCATTGGTACCAAAACTTCTTCATGAGTCGGGCCTAAAGCATATTCCATTTTGTATTGGCTTTTAACCTTAAAAAGGACATCAAAACTTTTCCATCTGCCCGTTTTTTGCCAGCTCTGACTGTTTTGAAGGGCCGACAAAAGTACTTCTTGTCCGCCGGCCGCATTCATTTCCTCACGCACAATCTGGGAAATTTTATTTAAAACCCGAAGACCTAAAGGTAAAAAATTATAGACCCCTGCTACTTCTTTTCTGATAAATCCTGCACGGATTAAAAGCTTGGCGTTTATTGAAACTTCATCGCGGGGATCCTGCTTGGTGGTTTTGGCAAAAAGCTGACTGTACTTCACAAGGTCAGTATATCAAAAAGAATGAATATTTTACCTAAACAACTTAATAATGTCGTTTAGATAATGGAGCAATTACGAAACAACGATTATCGTAATTTGCGAAGTTATCGCAATGATATCTCCTTTATCTATCTAAATAACTTCAAAATATCATTATAAGTAATCAGCACAATCAACGCCAAAAGCAGCGCAAAACCAATGGTGTGCGCCCATTTTTCAACTGCCGGATAAACCCTTCTTCTGGTTACCGCCTCAACAATAATAAAGAAAAAGCGGCCGCCATCAAGTGCCGGAATCGGCAAAATGTTAATAATTCCCAAATTTAGGGATAAAAGTCCAATTAACTGCAAGACCGAAATCGGCCCCAGCGCCACTGCCTGGGAAGTAATCTGAGCAATTCCGATTGGTCCGGAAACACCTTCGGAAACCGGCGCAATATTTCGCGTACGGACAGCATATCCAATAAGTTCCCCAAAAACCTTCCCGGAATAAACAACCGTATTGTAACTGTGGATAAAACCGGCAAATAACTTCTGAGGCAGGGTCGTATAGTTTAGAACAACCAACTCACCCAAGCCAACGCCAAGTGCCGGCGCTTTGAGTTCCGTGCTGTAAGTTGGCGTGACTTCAACGGTTCTGGTTTTGTTATTAACCGGATTTTCCAAGACCAAAGTCAAATTCTTACCTTCGGAGGATCTGATGATTTTTTGCAGTCCCTCGATGGAAGAAATTTTTTCATCGCCCACTTGAATAATCGAATCGCTGATTTTGATTCCAGCGCTTTGGGCAACAGACCCAGCATTAACATCGGCAACTATAACTTGCCGCGATTGATTGACAAATTCAAACTTATGCTCAAAAAGAAGCGGCAGGCTAACCTTAAAACCTAAAGCAAAAACCACGATGTAAAAAATGACAATTGCCAAAAGCAAATTGGCAGCGACACCGGCCACTACCACCAAAGTTCGCTGCCCCAAAGACTTTATGTAGAAACTATCTTTTTGATCACGCCGCTTATCTTGCGGGTCTTCACCAACCAGACGAACAAAACCGCCAAAAGGCAGCCAGTTAACACTATAAATCGTCCCTTTAACTTTTTTGCCCCAGATTCTCGGAGGTAAACCGATTCCGAATTCCTCAACACCAATACCGGCCTTTTTGGCCATCATAAAATGGCCGAACTCATGAATCAGCACCAGAACCGAAAGTATTAAGAGAAAAATGATAATTGTCAACATTAAATTGAAAATTGTTTCATACTTGCCTTAATTCCTTTTCTTTAACTTTTCCCGCGACCTCTATTACTTCGATAAACTCGTCATGCAGTTTTTGGACTTCGACCTTCTGTCTTTTTTCCTCATCCTCGCCTATTTCGCCCAATTGTTTCTTACCTCTAAGTTTTTCGATAAATTCGTGCCTGATCTGGCGAATTTCTACCCGATATTTTTCTAAAATCGTATGCATCTGGCGAATAAACTGCTCGCGCCTTTCCGCAGTCAGCGGCGGAATCACAATCCTGACAAGATCACCGTCAACCACCGCATTCAAACCGATATTAGCCTTAGCAATCCCTCCGACAATATTGGTAATTATCGATTTGTCCCAAGGAGAAATCAAAAGAACTGTTGGCTCGGGCGTCGTAATTTGGCCAAGCTCTTTTATCATTAGCTTGGAATCATAAGCGTCAACCGAAATATCCGAAACCAAGGAGACATTGGCCCGGCCGGTTCTGATCTGGGCAAGCTCAGTCTTTAAGTGGCCAATAGCCACCTGCATTTTTTGGGTCGCTTCATCTAGCATTGGTTAATTGCTATTTTCTCACTAAAGCATTTTGCGATATTCATCAACTCTGCTCGACACCATCCGTAAATTGCCTAACATAAGCATCTTCTAAACTAGCCTCTTCTAATAACATCAATGCAAACTTAAGAGCGAACCCTGTTTGTCCATTAATTCGCTCCACCTTTTTCAAAGCTGTGCGAACCTTTTTTTTATTAGGACCAGTACGTTCTTTAACAGCACTCAAAACCGCAATACCGAAATCAACAGTTGTAGTCTTCTCCTCCTCACTTAAAAGGTCAAAGCCTTCGGTTTTCTTTGTTGCGTTAATGACCAGAGATTGATTTGGATCACTTTCTCCAATTCTACTTTCAACCATTCATCCCACCTCCTGCTCTGGGCATATGATGTTTGACTAATACCGACGCTCCAATTAGCTCGGCATGCTTAAGTTGTTGAGACGCAACTCCAGTATTTATAGCCTTTTTAAAACTTTGCTGATAACGCTTACTATCGCCACGGTCGGGTAGCTGCTTGCCGTTAACTACTAAACCGTTACGACCCAAAGTCCTGTCAATCATTGTCAGAAATACTCTTAAATGATCTTGCGCTGCTTTCATGCTTGCTGAGTTTAAATCGCCAAATCCGGCGACATTCATTTCAGTCGCCACCATTACATTTGTCCATAGCTCACCTGGTCTAGATCGAATGCCTTCTGATTCTTGCCTGTCTTGCAAATGGCTAACTTGTGTCGCTAAAACTGCCAACTCCCCTTGCTCAATAAGATCCCTGACAACACCCAATCTTTCATACATAATACCTCTTACAATAAGCGACTCGACTTCAGGTCCACTGGGAAATTCTTCGCGACAAACCAACATTAAATGATCTGTCAAATAACCGACAAATCCAGCACGAATCGGGGAAGGAAGTCTCACAAAGTCTGTGATATCCCTCAAAATAAGTTCAATAGTTTTTACTCGCTCAATTCTAATAGGTACTTGAGTTGGTGCTTCTTGTCTCATTCTCCTAATTCAAACCTCATAAATCGGCGAATCACAATATTTTCCCCGACTTTAGCAATTGTTTCCTTAACCAATTCTTCAATATTTTTTGCCGAATCTCGAATATACTCTTGTTTTAACAAATCTTCAACATCAGTCGGATCCATGGCCGCCACCTGCATCGCAAGCTCATGAGCCAGATTTTTAAACTCATCGGTTCTTGCCACAAAATCGGTTTCGCAATTAACTTCAACCATAGCGCCGATACGACCATCGGCGTGAATATAAGTTTCAACTAGCCCGGCGCCAACTGTCCGACCTGCTTTTTTTGCCGCTTTATCAATCCCCCAACTCTTAAGGAACTCTTCCGCTTTTGCAAAATCGCCGGCAGCTTCCTCCAAAGCTTTGCGACAATCAGCAATCCCGGCACCGGTCTTAGTTCTCAGTTTTTTTATATCTTCAACGTTTATGCTCATTTTATACAAAATTCCTTAAAGAATTCTGCCAATCTATTACAGCTATCTTCAATCTGTGATCATCTGACTCAGATGTTCCCCGTCTATCAAAAACTTTTCTTACCAACTTTGCACCTCTAACGCAGACTGGCTTGTCGCACTTAGCAAAATGATCAACTGCTTCGATTTCAATGTCCTCTTCTTCGCCGAAAGAATTTTCTATTACCCATTTTTCTAGAACAATAGCACCGTTTAACAAGGCTCTTTCACAAGAAATTTGTGGCCCTGATTCAATCCCCATTTTATATTTGGTTTAGCGTTAGTCGTTAGTCTTTCATCCTTCGACGGCTGCTTCGGCAGCCTTCTCTCCCGCCAGCTCCACCTTCTCTTTTGCACTCTTCTTCTCAAACTTCTGCCTTCCTTCTAAATAAGCATCGGCAATCGCGCCGGTTACAATTTTAATTGCCTTAATCGCATCATCGTTTCCCGGAATCGGCCAGTCAACTAAAAACAAATCGGCATTTGTGTCGCAAATCGCCACCACCGGTATACCTTTCTTTTTGGCCTCCCGACAAGCATTCTCTTCTTTTCTGACATCCACCACAAAAAGCGCATCCGGCAACTTTTCCAAACCCGCCAAACCTCCATAAAAACGCTCGAGTTTAGCAATTTCCCGATCTATTAAAAGATTTTCTTTTTTAGTACGGTTCTTAAATTCTCCAGCTTCTTTTTTGGCTTTTAAATCCGCCAACTTCTTGATATTTTTGCCGGCAACTTCCCAATTAGTTAGAAGACCTCCAATCCATCTTTCACAAATGTAGTTTGCCCCGGCTCTTTGCGCTTCCTCGGCAATAATACTTCTTGCCTGATTTTTAGAGGCCAAAAAAATAACCGTGCCGCCGGCCTCGGCGATTTTCGCAACATATTCGCATGCCTCCTCGAGTCTTGCGACGGTTTGGGCCAAATCAATTACATGAACCCCTTCTCTGGCCGTAAAAATAAAGCCCTTCATTTTCGGGTTCCAGCGCCTGACCTGATGTCCGAAATGGACACCGGCTTCCAAAAGCTCTTGCATTGACGGAACTTTCATCAGCTTAACTCCCCTTCTGCTGTAATTTTGTTTAAACTTTCAATTCTGACCAATTTTCTATCTACACAAGATGTAATATTATCCCTTGTTAAGTAAGCCTTTACTCGTCCGTAGCAATCAGTGCCACTTTCTCCTAATTCCTCCACAACATCCTCAATCTTACCATCTCTTCTTAAACCTAGAAAATAGCGTCTGACTTGTTCAAAAATTTTCTGCTCATTTGCCCGATGATCGACCTCCACACAAAAATATAAGCGATTTGAAACTGAAGTCATCTGTGACTGTTCAATCTTATTACCGTCTTGGTCAACCAAATCACCATCATTTCCACGAAATAATTCGGTTGATACTGCTGCAAAACGAATTTTCATAAATCCTGCAACATTGACTTCCGTTAAATACTTTTTTTCTCCTCGAGAAGCAGCAAGTCGAGCGACAAACTCATTTTGAGCCAATAAAAGATCAGCCGTTTCTGCTGTATCAACGTGTCTAAGCAATCCATTAAGAATTGAGACGACAAAATCGACCGATGATTTTTCTTGATAATAATACTCCTCCACCAAAAGGCGGTCTTTCAACATTCTATTCAGAGAAAACCAACCTCCTTTCACCCCGTCTAGCGACAGGCCCTCCGCTCAAGATTATGGAATTTGCAGCTTCTATAAACTACGAACTATGAACTATTAACTGCAAAAACTCCCAAGGAGTTTTTGTTTGAGCGTGTGTGATTGAGAAAATATAACACTGGTGAGCGTCAAAAAGCAAGAAGTTATCTATTACGTAAAGCTGCGTAAAGCTGACAAGTGAGGTTTCCCCTTAACTATACTTTTTGAGCGATAAATAGGCGCAGCCTGCAAACATTTAACTCTTGGGTCTGCAACATCCCAAGCAACAAATGGCTTACCACCGAGTTCTAAAGTTCTAGGTGGGTATGAATGTGCCGGAGATCTCGGCTGTCCATAAGAACTCCAAACTCCTCCCTCTGAAAATCGTCCTCTTTCACCCATATTTGCCATCAAAAAAGCCGGCTTTTAAAAATCGCCAACTTATTCTGTGAAGATTATAACTCAGTTCAGATATTTGTCAACTAATCGCTAACCCCTTGATTTTTTTGCCTGCTTAGCTTCTCTTGCAGTCTTTATCCTATCAGCTAGAATGTCAACAGTTAACCTATCGTGGAACTGCTCCATTAATTGATTTATGACCCCATTTTTGCCGTCCATAGGGGTTCTGCCATCAGCATAAAACGAAACAAGCGAGGCAAACGGATCTTCAGCTACTTTCGGAACAGGCTCTACCTCACGAAGCGCTTCCTTTGAACCACCTCTTCCAAGAAATGGAAGTTTTATTACAACCATCTATCCTCACCTCCATCTAAAAGATTTTCACTTAACTTCTGCCAATTTGCGATCAATTCTTTTTTCGCTCTCTCGACGGGCTAAATCATAATCCTTCCAGTCCACAAATTTCAAGGCCGCGGCCAGTGCCGGGTGGACAGCCTTTACCGCTTCTACTTTTAAATGTTCAATCTTGCGGTAATCGGGATGGCCCTGCGGAGATGTCCTCAGTTCTGCTTCCCAACCGAGTTCCCGCAAATTCTCCCATTGATACCAACGGATTCTGTTGCCCAAGATCACTACATATTGAGCCGCGTCGGGATATCGCTTTTTAATCTTTTTATATAATTTATCAACCTTTTCTGCTGCATCTTGGTATGACTTAACAAGTCTTGCCTTGACCAAATCCTTGGGCACATCAAAACCCAACTCGGTTGTAAACCGCTGCCGCTCTTGCGTCAACATCCGATGCCGATGTAAATCCCGATAAATTCCTAAGTTGGCCACAATATCAAATTTATAATAAGTATTTTCGAAGGCTCTAATGAGTCGGTGCTGACGAACTTTTCTTCTGGCAATTACTGATTTAATAATTGATGCCTTTTCCCGATCCGACAAGCTCTTAACTTTTTGTTTTATTTGACTATAGGAAAGATTTGCATATTTATAAACAAGGCTAGAAATAATTCGATCTTCGGCATCTTCGTCATATTCCACCAACTCAGCACTTGGGCCAGTGATCCTCAATCTTCGATCACTGACAACTACTCTATTTGCTATCTTCTCCAGTGTTTTCTCAGTGGCCGCCACATATCTTTGATAGATCTTCCCGCGCGGACTGGATGCCCGATCAACCAAAGACGGAATGACTTTGTTAAGCTCAATCTGCGCTGCTTTTGCCAAACCTCGAATTTCGGCCAGTGGATGGGCAAAGCATTTGGTCAGCATATACTCCAATGATTGCCCGACTCCGAAAAACCCGACATTGGTTAAAGTTGCCGCCGGCAAATATACCCGCAAAACATCGCAGGTTTTGGCCTTTATCGTCTCCCGATATGCCCGGTCTGTTTGGTCCTTCTCTTGAGAGAATAATTTCCTGAGATATTTTGAAAGTGGTTCGATTGAATCTGTATACCGCCTAAACAACAGATTCATCAATCTCACATATTCCTGTCCGTATTTTGAGCGGATTAAATCCGGCTCCAAAAAATAAAGCCATCTGCCTCCAACTTTCTGGTCGAAAAGAACATACCTTGTCGATTTCTCAAGAGGCGCAAAACCGATCCGAAAATCCTCCAAAACTTTGGTTGCCACATTGGAAACATTCTCAAAAAAAATATGAGCCCCGGCCATTTGGGCAATCGAGTCATCTCCGTAAGCAGCCAGCCACTTTTTGAAAAAATCCCGCGCCCGTTTGGAATTAACAACCACTTCCCATCCACCATGCGTATGTAAGTAATCAACAAACGAAATTAACTCCTTCCTCATTGCTTCAGCTTCTCTAGCTTCTCCAATCCCAACTCCTGCCAAATCCGGTTCCAAAATCGGCTTGATATATTCGTCATAAAAAAGCCGCCTCACCCCTTTAGTTGAGCGACTATAGCGGCTGGCTAGCGCCCCCAAAACTTCGCTGGGCAAATATTTGGCCGCAAAAACGTTTTTATCTAAATTCGTAAAAAACGGCTCAATAAAATATGCCTCTTCTTTCGTAAATTTTTCTGCTGTTATATTGTTCGAACTATTGCGAGAACTTACCATTAAAACTATTAATTAGCTCCTTTTTCTTTTTTCTGCTGAAGTCCTTAATCTGAATTTCTCTCATTCTTGCAGTTTCTAGATCTTCGTACTCTTCAAGATAGACTAATCTCCGCACCCCATATTTAGAAGTAAATTTACTTCCTAGTCTAGATAAATGTTGATCAAACCTAAGATTCGGTTTCCATGTCATTCCTGTATAGTACAAACCATTCTTGAGTTCTAAAATGTAAACATACCATTTCCACTTCATTAATATTTTTAAGGTAACTTCTCACTACGTCGAGTCAGACTCGACTACGTTCGAAGAATATATTTGCCCTTTAACACTTCTAAAACTTTCTGGTGAATTGCTGCGGGCAAAAGTAATTTTCCATTTACGACACAATTTATCTTTACCCAATTTTTCCTTTCCCTCGCTAGACTTTCATACTCCTTGGCCACTACCCTTAAATAATCAGCATCCCTTTCGTGAATGTCCTTCCTTCGATCATCCATCAACTTTTGGGAAACTTCAACCGGCACGGAAAGAAAAATCACCAGATCTTCTTTTGGGATTTTATTTTCGCCGTACTCCAAATCCTCCAGCCATTTTATAAATTGGAGTTTGGCGTTTGGAGTTTGGAGTTTGGCTACCTGATGGGCTATATTCGATCCCACATAACGATCACAAATCACCATTTTCCCCGCGTTAAGCCACTTTTTGATTTGAGGAGAGGCGCCCATACGATCGCCGGCGTACAAAACCGAAGCTAAATATGGACTCACCTCATCGACTTTGCCAAACTCACCGGAAAGATATCTTCTAACCAACTCTCCCCAAAGGGAACTTTTGTAGCGCGGAAAAGAAATAAACTCAACTGGAATTTGTTTTTTGCCTAAATAGTTAAGAAGAAGTTTTGATTGAGTCGCTTTCCCCGAACCATCCGCCCCCTCAAAAACAATCAGCTTGCCACTCATTTCTTTTTTCGACGACCAACTTGTCCTGAGCTTGTCGAAGGATGCTTTTCGATTTTAGAAGGCACGGGTTTTTTGGAACCTGAATAGCGATCAGATCGGCTGCCGGCGTACGGCATCTTTACCGGAGCCGATAATTTCTCAAAAGTAAACGCGCAAATTGGCATGCCGCAGTATAAAATTGCCGGCTTTGGCCCTAAATTCCCAAGTTCCAATACCGGGGCTCCATTCCAACCGGGATCGAATCGAGCCGCAGTCGAATGCACCAAAATTCCCAGTCTTGCCAAAGAACTCTTACCTTCAAGTCTGCCGATAATATCATTGGGCAGTTTCAAATCTTCTTGCGTTGTGGCAATGGCAAAAGCGCCTGGCTCTAAAATAAAAGGATCGCCAACTTTTAGGTTGATTTCTTCCATAGCATCATCCGGCAATCCCCGATTGGTGTCGATAAAACGATATGTGCCAGCTCTAAAAAGTTTAATATTGCCACCCAAATGAAAATCCATTGATACCTGATCAATATTTTTACGCCACGATTTTGGCAAAGGAGATATCTTAATAATGCCTTTCTCGATACACTCTCCAATTAGCCAGTCAGGTAAAATTCCGCTAAAATCACCAGCTTTTTTCATTTTCGCAACCAAGAAATCATACACTATTTGGCTCCAGGTCTCCATCTTTTTGTAATTTTTACCAGCCTCCTCAAGACCAACTAATTTCCCCGACTTATGCTCATCGCGCACTGTGATTTTTGGACTGTCGCCAGTCAACTTAACCACCAATCCGATATGAACTCTTCCTACATCATTCGAATCATCATTAAGAAGACCTAAGAAATTTGCTATATATTGCCCGTCATATTTAATCTCTTCCTCAAACTCCCTCTTGGCCCAGTTGAAAATCAACTCATTGCCCTTCGTACCTCTCGTACTTTTCATACTTTTCGTACTTTTGATAATATCCTCTTTATCAATGTGCCCCCCAATACCAATGGAATACAGATTGGAAAGCCGGCGATCAGTATGACTGCTTTTCCTTCTCATCAAAAAAATCTTGCCTTGATTCTCAAAAATCAAATATGGAATAATCTGCTGCCAATTGGGATCTGATTCAACTTCAGAGCGCGGCAAAAAGCGGTGCTTTTTGACAATGATAGTCAGATATTTTTGTAAATTTTGAGTCTCTAGCCCATGCCAAACATTCTCAAAAAACAAATCACTTCTCTTAACAACCATTACCTTCTCTTCACCTTTTAATATTTTAGTTTTTTTAACCATTAATCTTATTTTGTACAGAAATTATTAAGTGGCAGCTTGCCCTGAATCATTACTCTTTGGAACTTAAGGCGGTTCACCCTCCGAAGCTTTCTTGACATCCAAAGCTTTAGCGTCGGATGTAGCGAAGGAGGGTTTTTTCCAAGAGGCATATTTACACTCTGGATAGTTTTCGCATCCCCAAAAACTTTTGCCGCGCTTGGTTCTTTTGACCACTATCTTGCCACCGTCTTCAGGGCAAGTCAAACCGGTTGGAGCAGCCAAAGTCTTGGTGTTTTTACATTCCGGAAAACCAGAGCAGGCCAAAAACTTGCCGAATTTTCCGTATCTTATAACCATTGGTTTGCCGCATTTTTCGCACTTTTCTTCTGTTTCCTCAACCTCTACTTTTACTTTTTGAGCTTCTTGATCAACTTTTTCAACCAGTTTCTCAAAAGGTTGCCAGAACTTTTCCATCGTATCTGGCATCTGCAGTTTTCCCTGAGCAATCCGGTCCAAATCATTTTCCATCTCTGCTGTAAATGAAAAATCAACAATTTCGCCAAAATTGGCAACCAAAAAATCAACTGCTGCCTTGCCTATTGGCGTCGGCGCAATCTTCCGGCCATCAACTCTTTCGATATAAATCCTCTCATAAAGGGTAGAGATTGTCGGCGCGTAAGTGGATGGTCTGCCAATTCCATATTTTTCAAGTTCTCTAATTAAAGTTGCTTCGGTAAATCTTGGCGGCGGTTCGGTGAATTTTTGCTGAGAATTAACCTTTATAAAATCAAGATTCTCATCTTTAACTAAATCCGGCAATAACTGTTCCTTGATTGGCGGTTTCTCATAAACCTTGTACCAACCGTCAAACCTGACTCTCTGTCCAGTCGCGCGTAAAAGATAAGTTGGAAAGTCACGGGTGGCACGACTGGTAGGGCTCCTGACAGCGCGCAAGGCGAAAGAATCGGAAGGTTGAGAAGGTTTGGATGATTCAGAAGACTGAGCACTGGCGGGAGGGAAAGTCGTGACAGGACCCGTGGCTGTTGCCGTGACGTCTACCACCGTTTCGGCAACTACCGCCTCCGCCATTTGACATGCCACCATTCGTTTCCAGACTAAATCATATAATTTTTTATGATCACTATTTGTCACTTGTAACTTGTCACTTGTCACTTGTATATTTGTCGGCCTAATCGCCTCATGGGCCTCCTGCGCCAACCGTGATTTAACCTTATATTTGCGGGGAACAGCCGGCAAATATTTAGTACCATAAACTTCTCCAATATATTTGCGAGCTGCCTCCACTGCCTGCGGTGCCAGATTAACCGAATCGGTACGCATATAAGTAATCAGTCCTTGCTCATAAAGGTCTTGGGCAACTCTCATTGTTTTTTTCGGGCTAAAACCAAACTTTGTCGATGCTACCTGCTGCAAGGTTGAAGTCGTAAAAGGCGGACTTGGATTTTTTTTAGCGTCTTTGGTTTTTACTTCGGCGACTTTATACTGGGCTTTTTCAAAATCCGCAACTATTTTTTCGGCCTCTTTCTCATTCTTAACTTCCGCTCTTTCCTGACCAACCTTGATTAAAGTCGCGACAAATTCTTTACCCTTTGACTTTTCACTTTGACTTTCAAGTATCGCCTCAATAATCCAATATTCCTGCGGCATAAATGCCTCGATCTCTCTTTCCCGATCAACGACTATTCTCAAAGCCACCGACTGCACGCGACCGGCAGAAAGACCGCTTTTGACTTTTTTCCAAAGCAGTGGTGAAAGTTTATAACCGACTAACCTGTCCAAAACCCTTCTGGCCTGCTGGGCGCGAACCAAATCATCATCAATTTTTCGGGGATGCTCAAATGCCTCCATCACCGCGTCTTTAGTTATTTCATGGAACACCACTCTTGAATAATTTGGACTTTTGCCTGCCCCTCGAAGCCTTGGCGAAGTGGGGACTTTTCCCTTCACACTTATCACTTGCAGTAAGTTCCAGGCAATTGCCTCGCCTTCCCGATCCGGATCAGTCGCCAGCCACAGCTTATCAGCGCCAGCTGCCTCGCGAGCCAAATTATTGACGGATTTAATTTTTTCTTTGGGAATTACATACTTTGGCGCAAAACTATTTTCGACATCCACCCCGAATTCACCGCGCGGCAAATCCCTCACATGCCCCATTGAAGCAGTGATTTGATAATCCTTTCCTAAAAATTGACTCAAAGTCCTTGCCTTTGTCGGAGATTCAACTATTACTAAATTCTTCATTTAATGTCTTTTTATGTCAGTTGTCAGTTGTCAGTTACTGCCATCTACTCTCCACCATTTTTATCATGCTTGTCAAGACCCCCTACTCGCGCAAAAATTTCCAAAAAATGATATCTTTTAGGAAATGATCAAACTCGTCGCCTTTGATTGGAACGGAACCTTAATTGCAGATGCTCAAACTGTAGTCGATTGCTCAAACGAACAACTAAAAATATTTGGCAATAAAAAAATAGATATAAAAAATTACCGTCAAAACTTCGAAATTCCTGTAAACAAATTTTTCAAAAACATCGGGTTACACCCAAAAAATATCGAAAAAAACTACATGAAATCCGGCGACATTTTTCATACCTGTTATGAGAAAAAGGTTAACAAACTCAGAACAAGGGCAGGAACTAAAAAAACTTTAGAATGGCTAAAATTGCGAAAAATAAATTCGGTTATCGTCAGCAATCACGCAGTGGACAGAATCCATAAGCAAATCGTACGCTTAAAAATAGTGCAAAATTTCGACGAAATTTTGGCAAATCGCCACACTCATGATTCTTACACTATAAAGGGCAAAGAAAATAGATTAATCGACTATATACAAAGCAAAAGGTTAAAACCGACAGAAGTTTTGGTTATAGGGGACACACAAGAGGAAATAATAATCGGTCAAGATATGGGGGCAAGAACAGTCGCGATCACTAACGGGCATTCCTCTATAGTCCGCCTCAAAGCCGCCAAGCCGGATTTTCTAATCAATAACCTTGGAGAATTGATCGCTATAATCAGACAAATAAATAAAAATTGAAGATTTAAAATTGAAGATTTCTTTTACTCTCCCCACATTCCCGAACCGTAGTTTTTGACTAAACCCCGAAGTTCCAAAAGTGATAACGTGGATGAAACTTTATCAATTTTTAAACCACTCTCTCTGGCAATCACGTCTATATGTTTTGACTGCCCATCCAGTAAATCCAATATTGTTCTTTCCATCTTGTCTAATTTTCCAGTCTCAAGTTTCTTGTTTCCGGTATCCAGTTGCCTTTGTTTCCTCTCAATATCCAAAACCTGCAGAATATCAGCCGCTTCCGTTGCCGGATGCACGCCTTCTTTGATTAGATTATTAGTCCCCACACTCATTTTGCTATTTACTGGTCCGGGCACGGCAAAGACTTCCCTGCCTTGTTCGGCCGCGCATCCGGCGGTAATCAAAGACCCGGAATCAACCGCTGCCTCTGTTACTAAAACTCCCAATGATAGTCCTGAGATAATTCGGTTTCTGGCGGGGAAGTTCGAAGGAACTGAAGGAAAACCCAAGGGAAATTCAGAAACTATTGCCCCGTTTTGGATTATTTTTTCTGCTAAAGTTTTGTTCTCCGGCGGATAAATCAAATCAACACCACTTCCCAAAACCGCAATTGTTCGGCCACCGCTATCGATCGCTGTCTTGTGAGCAATACTGTCGATTCCCCGCGCTAGCCCCGAAACTATCGCAAGACCAGCCTGCACCAACTCCAACACCAACATCTCTGTCACCTGTCTGCCATAAACGGTTGCATACCTTGCACCAACAACCGCAATCGCCAAATCATCCGAAGGTATCAAACTACCTTTATAATAAAGCACCGGCGGGGAATCGGAAATCTGGCGTAAATTTGCCGGATAATCCCGATCCAAAAGCGAAACAACTTTAATTCCCCGCTCATAAACCGTCTGAAGATAAATTTTCGGGTCAACTTTTTGCCGAAATGCAAGTATCGACTCGCGTGTTTTGGAATCAACTTTTAGTTTATTGATTTTCTCGTAAGGCGCTTCCCAAAATTTTTGCAAACGCTTGAAGTATCGAAGTAAATAATTAAAAGTAGCACTACCGACACCCGGTATTGCAGAAGTCGCCACCCAATAGGCAAGTTCCTTATTCACGCTCGCTTTTCACCCCAATTCAAGACCCGGACTTGAGAAGGAGTATCTTCGAATAGATACTTCGCAATTAAATCCCTAAGCCTTTTTTTCTCCTCTCCCTTCAAAAATTCTCTGTATTTATTATTCCAGTTCTCACCAAAATAACTACTTACGAAATCAGTATCCACGATGTCATCGTCTGTCATTCCCAAGTAAATTCTAAGTGAGGACCACCAATAGTCTTCAAGTCTATTTCCCCCAAGAACTTCTAAAGGATTTAAATGGATATATCTTGTCAGATGTAGCAAATATTCATCGTTATCTACATTTATCGCCTTAAATCTTCCCTGAAACAAAGGGCCTACTCGCTCATACCTTTTATTAAAATACATCGCATAAGCAAGGTTCAATCTGTTGATAAACTTGGAAATAGGCTCGTCAGTATTCTGCTTAATAAGCAAGTGAAAATGGTTAGGCATTAGACAATAAGAAATAACGGAAACGTTGTGCAAGGTTTTGTATTCTTTTAACTTGCTTGTAAATCGTTTCTTATCTGCTTTGTCGAGGAAAATTGTCCTTTTTTCGGATCCGCGGGAATAGACATGATAATAGCCCCCAGCAAAAAATATTGGTCCTCTATAAGGCATAAGGACAAAATAGAGGATAAACCAACCGAAGTCAAGACCCGGACTTAAGCTCGCTTAAGTCGCACTAGCTGCCACCCAAATAGGCAAGTTCTTATTCACTAGTCAGAAGTTACTTACTGCTGGTTCTCTTCTCCGATCCTCTCTTATAGCTTCAGCTCTTCTTGTTATCGCCTGTACAACTTTCTCCTGGCCCAATAAAGTTAACACACTGTTGAGCACAGTTACCTTCCCACAGTTAAACAAATGTTGACCTTTAACATCTTGAGACCGCATCTCCTTAGGAATTCTTTCTATTTGCAATAGAGTATTAGTAGTAACATCAAGATCCCTAATTAATTCAGTTACATCAAGTTCTGTTAAGGCTCTTACATCTGCCAACTCCGCACCTGTTCTCTCTCGAACCATTCCTTCCAAACCGGAAGCAAAGTCCTCTCGATCTTTCCCAACCATATTACCCTCCTTTCAGGTCGAAGTTTATTCTCAATAGGAATAACTTGTCAAATTTTAGTTATCAGCCGAAGTTCTAGGTTACACCGTTTGCTTATAAATCTAGCCGATTTTTTTGCCTGACTTTTGCGGAATTGTAAGGATATTGATCCGTTATTTTTCTTAAGCTCTGATACTACGTCAGCAATACTCTTTTCATCAAACGCCAAAGCTACATTTTTGTAATTTTTAACTGCCGCTCGAATTAACGCTTGGCCGCCGATATCCATGCTCTCGGGGAAGTTTTTAGGGTCCGGTTTGTACAAATCAACCACCACCAGATCAAAAGGTTCAAAATCAGCAGTACTTATCGTTCGAGCCTGTCGAGAACTTGACTTTAAAGAAACTTCTCGACTCCGCTTCGCTTCGCTCGAAGAATATAAATCGTTCCTCAACGCATCAAGATGTTTCTTATTTGTTCTATCTGCAAGTATCCTCGCAAAAATTGCGCGATCCAAACTTTTAACCCTGCCGTCAAAATCAAATCCTGTGACTACTGACTTTGCACTGTAACCTTTTGACTTTAAATATTTGACTGTTCCTTCGGTCCCCCAGAATTTGACTTGATTTTTATCAAGAACTTTAAGTAAAGGATCCAAAATTTTTTTGGTAAACACCGCCGCAAAAATGTTTTTTACTGGAATATTATTCATAGTCTTTAAGGTAACTTCTCGACTCCCCCGCTAACATCTTTGAAGTTGTGGCGGGTCGCTCGAAGAATAAATTTTTGCTAATTCGCATCTAGTGCTTAAAATGTCTCACTCCCGTAAAAACCATCGTCATCTTATGCTTTTTAGCCGCTGCAATCACATCTTTATCGTGTATTGAGCCACCGGGCTGGATAATCACCGAAATACCAGCTTTGGCCGCCAGCTCGACATTGTCGGCAAATGGAAAAAATGCATCGCTTGCCAAAACTGCTCCCCGCGCCCTATCCTTAGCCTGAGTCAGTGCCAGCTTCACCGAATTAACTCTGTTTGGTTGCCCCGTCCCCATACCAATCATAATTTTGTCGCGCACCACCACTATTGCATTTGACCTGACATGCTTGACTACTTTCCAGGCAAATTCTAAATCATCAAATTGTTTCTGCGTCGGCCTTGATCCCGTCATCATTTTCCACTTTCCCGCCAGAGGCGGGCCAGCCTTTGGCTGGGACTCAAACTCGACCATGTCATCCGGTGTCTGCACCAAATAGCCGTTAAAAACTCGAGTAAACTCAAGTTGTCTCGGTGGTTTCTTGGCCTTAACTACCCGCAGCTTCTGGCTTTTTTTGGAAAGTGCCTCAAGCACTTTTTTGTCAAAATCCGGAGCCACAATCAGCTCGTAAAATACCCCGCGCATAGCAGAAACCATATCCAAAGTTGGCGGCCGATTAACCGCAATAATTCCGCCGAAAGGGCTAATCGTATCAGCACCATAAGCAAGTTTATAAGCCTGGGCCAAATTTTTTCTTGAGGCGATGCCGGTCGGATTACCGTGCTTAATAATCGCTACCGTCGGCTCCCAAAATTCCAAAACCAACCTCCATGCATGATTGGCATCACCCAGATTGTTATGTGAAAGGGCGATACCGGAAAGCTGCTTATACCCCGGTTCTTCATCCTGAAGATAATAGGCGCTTTTTTGATGGGGATTTTCGCCATAGCGCAAGTCCTTGTACTTTTTTAGTTTGAGGTTTAAGTTTTTTGGTAAATCAAGTTTTTGCATCCTAACGTTTCCTAATATTCGGATAAATTCGGACAATTCTAATTCGGATGAATTCGTGCACTAATCCACCAGTCCAAAATTTCGCGGGCTGCCGGTCCCGCAATTGATGAACCTTCACCGCCTTCTTCAATAATTACTGTAATTGAAATCTGGGGATTTTCAAAGGGGTAAAAAGCCCCAAACCAAGCATGGGGATTACCAAGCGCCTTTTCGGCTGTCCCTGTTTTGCAACCAACTTTGTAAGGCGCATTGAAAAAAGGCCAGCCCGTACCGCCGGTTTCGCAAGCCTGCCTCATGCCCTCGCGGACGATGTTCAAATTTTCCCGACTTACCAAATTCTCCCCTCTGATTTTGCTTGCTATATCAATAGCCTCTCCGGCACCTCCATCAATCTTAGAAACTAAATAAGGTTTTGCTAATTTTCCGCTAGCGATATAAGAAATTAACGAGCTAATCTGGATTGGCGTTGAAAGAGCAAATCCTTGGCCTATCCCAAAATGCAAAGTGTCGCCCGTATACCACGGCTGACTGAATGCTGATTTTTTCCAAACTTCATCCGGCACCAAACCTAAAGATTCATCTGGCAAATCAATCCCGGTTTTTTGGCCAAAACCTAGTTTCATGGCCATCTTGCGAAGTGGATTAAGACCCAATTTTTCGGCTAATTTATAAAAAAAGATGTCATTGGAACGGGCAATCGCCCTGTTGATTTTTAAAACTCCATCGCGTCCGCCGTGTGTCAAATAGAACCAATTAACGAATCGGGTATCTCCTATATAAAACTCGCCGACATCTTCGATTTCGCTTTCGCCTGTTATCTTACCGGAATCTAGGGCCGCCAGCGCCGTCACAATTTTAAATATCGAACCTGGAGGGTAAGTACCCAAAACTGCCCGATTAAACAAGGGCTTATTTTTATCCTGCAAAAAATCACTAACATTTGCCGGATCAAAAGAAGGATATGAAACTAACGCCAAAACCTCTCCGCTTTTGGGATCTTCAACTATGGCCGCTGCCCGGCTTGAACCAGCTTTGGTTGCGTGCTTTTTCAACACCTCAAAAACAACCTTTTGCAAATTTAAATCAATTGTCAGGTGAATATCTCTTCCCGCTACCTGATCCTGTTTTTGCAAAATAGAAACTTTTTTACCAATTGCGTCAACCTCGATGATTTTTTGGCCGTTTTTACCTTGCAAAAAATCATCATAGGTGGCTTCTGTCCCTAGTCTTCCGACCTTATTTTGCCCTGACAAGCGCCTGCCATTTTGTAAATCCTGACTTTCTACCGGACTGACATAACCCAAAATATGGGCGGTTATTTCGCCATTTGGGTAGCTGCGCTCAACTTCCGGTAAAATTTGTCCGAGTTCTCCCTCAAAATTTTCGCCGGCTAGGCCAGATGCTTCCAATTCTTTGGCAGTCTCTTGGCTCATTTCGGTTTTCTGTAACCCTTTTTTGAGAAAATAAACTGTCCTGGAATCGGCAAGGATTCGACCACGACGGTCAAATATCTTACCTCTTTCGGCAGGAATTTCGACAAGTCTTATCCGATTACTTTCGGCAATTTGCCGGTTTTTTTCACCGTTTACGATTGTCAGCATAAAAAGCCGACCCAAAAGAATAAAAAGAATCAGTACGACAAGCGGATAAAAAATGAATAATTTCAAAGGAGAGATTTCGGCAAAATGGCCAAAACTTTGCTCTAAAACTTTGCCACCTGAAAACCACTTTTTTCCGATCTTTTCGTAAAAAATATTATCGCTAAATCCGAAAATCTTAAAATCTTTCTGGCGGATTTTGCTCATCGCAAAGCAGACGTATTAATTTTAAGTTTCTTCAAAAGTTCAGGGTTATCCAGAATTGAAACTGCGCCGTTGACTACGCAAGAAAGCGGTTCGGCAGCAACTGAAACAGGCATTTTAATCTCCATTGACACCAGTCTTGCAAAGTTGGGAATTAAAGATCCTCCGCCGCAGAGCATAATTCCCCGCTCGGCAATATCAGCAGAAAGTTCCGGCGGCGAATCTTCGACCGTATCCTTAATTGCAGAAACAATAGTACTAAGACTTGTCGATAAAGCCTCTCTTACTTGCACGGAAGTCAGCCGAACCGACTTGGGCAATCCCTTTTCAAGATCACGGCCGCGAATGATCGTTTCTTTTTCAACTTTTAATGGATAGGCGTTACCCAGAGCAATTTTAATTTCCTCAGCCGTAGCCTCACCGATCGCTAAGCCAAAGCGCGAACGCACATAACTAACAATGTCGGCATCCATGGCATCCCCTGCTGTTTTTAGGAACCGACCGGCAACAATACCCCCCAGTGAAATTACCGCAATCTCGCATGTTCCTCCTCCAATATCAACAATCATCGAACCGACAGGTTCGCCAACTGAAAGACCTGCGCCAATTGCTGCAGCAATCGGTTCTTCAATTAAATAGGCGCTGCGAGCACCGGCTGCATAGGCAACATCAAGAAGTGCCCTTCTTTCAACTTCGGAAGCTTCTGTAGGAACACCGATTACAATTCGTGGTCTGGGAATTGAAAAATTCTTGCCGGGCCGTGCGTGGATTTTTTTAACAAAGTGGGAAAGCATCGCCAAAGTCGTATCAAAATCGGAAATAACTCCATCACGAAGCGGCCTAACAACGACAATACTGGCAGGTACTCTGCCTAACATTTTTTTGGCCTCGCCGCCAATGGCCAGTACTTTTTTTGTCTTTTTATGCTGGGCAACTACTGAAGGCTCACGGATGACAATGCCTTTACCACGGACATGGATTAATGTGTTAACTGTACCTAAATCAACACCTAAATCTTGCGAAAAATAACCAAGGAAATGATCAATTACGGGAATCATCAAGACCGAAGGCAAGTATAACTGATCAGGCAAATTTGCTCAATCGGCGGAAACGGGTTGTTCGGCTACTTTTGCCAGTGTATCTGCAATTAAACTATCAATCACTAGATAAAATTGTTCACGAATAAAAGGGGTATATACATGCACTCGATTGCCAATTATTCTTTGATCAACATCATCAATATCATCAACCTTTTTAGGTCGAACGAAGATTAAAATACAATCTTTTGGTTTCCCAACAAGTCTTGGCGGCAAATCAGGTCTGATTGAATGAATAAACTCTCCAATCACCCACTGGCTCTCGTCATTTGCCAAAATTTCCCTTATTAAATCACCAGACTCTAATTTTTTAATCTGCCTAAATTTACGTCTGGGTAAATCACCGGGGCTATCATACTGCAGCGTGTATTCGCAAAAACCAACAAGAACCGTATTTCCCCCTTGTAATCCAACAACAACACCATCCGGATTTTTAATTCTACCTTTGGATTGACTCAGCCCCATGTGAGTTAAAATTTCGGGACTATACGGATAAGCTATATTTAAAAGTTCAATGGTTTCAGTTGGTGAAAGTACCTTTAATCCGACATTAGAATCTGTGTTATCAGCAATTGGAATTTCTCTAATTCGTGATTTAACTAAAAAATAAGCAAATTGCTCAAAGAGGTGAGCGGCCAATGCTGACCTATGATGCGAAGTAAAACCCCCTTTATTATCAAATGACAAAAGACCCTTAAGCCAGCCGAAAGTATCCAAAAACTCACTACTATTAAAAATATTGGCAAAAATTGCATTGGCTTCCCTACTCTTCAAAACGGCAATCGCTCTGTAAGTTATCCCAAAAGGGAAGTTTTCTTCTAATCCTTGATTTTGTATACCAACATCTATTCTTTCTGTCATTTTGGGTTAAGCAAGAGTACTTTCGGTAACTGAACTGGAATTAAGGTAACGGTCAGTCCGCTCAGTCAACTTCTTTAAATTAACTCCCTCACGAGTTAGCACACCTTTGGCCAGTCCTCCCTTGATTTGGGTCAGTGCCAAAAGTAAATGCGGCCATTTAACCTGATTTGAGCCGTAACCGGTGGCAATCTCAGCTGCTTTTATTAAAGCCTGATAGCTCTCGGCGGTCAGTTCAATCTCCTCTGCCAAAACTGGCCGGTCTAAAGCAACCGGTAAAAGAGCATCCATAATGGTTTGGCGAGTATTTCTCCGTCTGGAGAGTAAATTTGCTGCTTCTTTGTTCTTATTGACAATTATCCAGAGTAACAAACCGCTGTCCACAAATGGGAACCTAACTCTTTCTGCTTCTTGCCTTACCAAATCTAAAATATCTTTGACTGCCGGTGAAACCAGCGCTTCTTCAAATTTTGAGAACCCTCGATCAAATTCATTCATAGCTTTGAGTAAAGACGCCAAATTATATGGCAATTACCTAAATTTCTCAATTGCAAAAATGTCTAGCAAATCTCTCTAATAAAATAATATGTCAAATAATCAGCCAAGAATACCGTTTAGGGGTTATTAATATTAGTTGGAAGGTTTTTCAACAAGTTCCTCGGTTACTTCTACATCATCTTCCTCTTCCGCCGTTATTTTAGAAGTCAATTCATATTTATCTTCGCCTGTAACATAAACGGCTTGAATACCGTCGCTGTTAACGCTGAGCTCGTCTAACTCATCAAATAACACTGTCTGTTTTTGCCCATCTGGAGTTAACATCCAAAGCGTCATTTTATGGCCTTTGGCCGAAATTAAACAAATCGCCACCCAATTTAAATCAGCATCCCGCTGGAAATCTCCTCGTGACAACATTTTCTTGCCTACAAATAATCTTTCTCCATTAAGCCAGATGCTAACTGTCTTGCGTTTTGAGTTTTCGACGCCAACTAAAACTTTTGACAGATCTGGGCTTACCTCAAGCCAGTGGTTACCGTCTTCTTCGGCTATCAGCTCGTCGTTTTTAAAAGTAACATTAACCTCATATGCATGGCGCTTATGGTTTCCGCTCCAAATTACCTCTGTAAAGTCCTCATTAGTCTGGCCAACTCTAATTGTTTGAAATCTTTGCCTAATGCTAAAAAGAACACTTAGCATGCTTTCGGAATCGGCTGCTATAAATTCGGTCCTTTTACCGTTTAACCTACTGAATAAAAAGCGGTCAAAACCATCCGTTGCTCGCCAAAATCTCAAATCTTCACCGTTTGCCAACCAAACCAGTTCTCCTTTCTCATTAACTAAAGCCGCCGATCTTTTAAATTCCCTGAATTGCCAGTCGTAGGTTAAAATTAACCGCGAGAAATCTTCAGTTGCCCTCTGTATAGTTACATCTTTCACTCCTGGAAGTCTTTCAATAGGCTGGCCGTCCATAATGAGCGTCGTTACATCCCGATCTAATCCCACGCATAAAGCGTGTCTTCCATCACGAGAAACTCCAAGGAGATTAACTTTTTCAAAGAATAAATCTTCAGGACCGGTTGGAACGAATTCGCAAGAAGCCGGACTTTGAACTCTTAAAGCATCGGCAAAAGTTACGCCAGAAAGGCGTCTTTCTGTAATTGCGACATGCCCGCGAAAAGTTTCTATTTCTTGTTGTGCCACTATGGGGCATATTTTAGCACGAAAGTTTCAAATGTCAACTCCTGGCAAAATCAATTTCATCACATTTTCTGACATGGCAGATTTTGTGATGTTTATATAGGAAATTAACCGTATAGCGGTTACGGTAACGAAGTCAGTTTCGTGAGATGGTTACGTTAAGCGTCTATTTACCCCTAAACGCTTGACGCTAAACGAAACGGGCATCGTAACCGATTAACTCTAAACGCTCTACTCACCTCCAAGGAGTCAAAGCCTTGCCTGCCGGCAGGCAGGCCCACCTCGGAGGTGTTTTCGTAAAATACTTATGCTAAGATTTGGGGCGTGAGCGATAAAATCTCCAAACTCATTGATCGAGTCATTTGGTTTTCATACCTTGCCCTAGCCATTATCACTCCCCTTCTTTTTTCAACCAAAAATTCCGAACTTTTTGAAGTTCCCAAAATGGTTTTTGTTTATTTTGCAGCCACTGTTATTCTATTTGCCACACTCATCAAATTTGTTCTTGCTGGAAAAATCTTGATCCCAAAATCCTGGCCTTTGGCCACCTTCTTAATCTTCTTAATCTTCCAAATCCTCTCAACCTTCGCCTCGATTGACAAATTCACCTCGATCTTCGGCTATCCCTCCCGCTTAAACGGCGGACTATTATCCCAATTTGCCTATTTTGCGATTTTGACAACAGCTCTTATCAATTTAAACTTGGCAAAAGCTCGTCAACTTTTATTGGCAATAGTAACGTCTGCAGTTGCGGTGAGTCTTTGGGGAATTCCAGCACATTTTGGCCGCGACCCTTCATGCTTAATTTTAAGCGGCAGATTAACTTCCAGCTGTTGGCAAAAAGATTTTGACCCGACTTTGCGTATTTTTTCAACCCTCGGCCAACCCAATTGGCTGGCCTCCTACCTGGTGATCGTTTTACCTTTGGCAATCTCTTTTATCTTGGTTTTTAGCAAAAACTTGCCAAAATTTTTATTGACTTTGATCTCCTTGATAATTTTTACTGCCCTGATTATGACCAATTCCCGCGCCGGCCTAGCCGGATTGGTTCTTTCACTCGCGATATTTTTCTTCTGGCAGCGTTTGCAAGCTCTAAGACAAAATTTGAAATATTTATTTATTCTTTTTTTTGGATTTACAGTAATCACTGTAATCTTCGGTACCAGCCTTTTCTCGCGAATCGGCGAAGCGCTAAAAAGTGACCAGTTACCACAATCTACAAACCAGAAACCAGAAACCAGCCAAGTCTCCCCCCAAACCGCTCCCACCGAATCCGGACAAATCAGACTGGTCGTCTGGCAGGGAGCGCTTGCCGTTTTTAAACACTGGCCGATCCTTGGATCCGGCCCGGAAACTTTTGCTTATTCCTATTACTTATTTCGTCCCGCAAGCCACAACCAGACAACCGAGTGGAACTTTTTCTACAACAAAGCTCACAATGAATTCCTAAATTATCTGGCTAATGTCGGCATCTTGGGCACTTTGGCTTATGTGGCTTTTCTGTTTTTTGTCATTTGGCAACTTTTTAAGATATCCAGAGGAAAATCAAGTGAGGCTGCCGTATTGGCCAAAGCCACTCTTTCTGCCGTCGTAGGTTACCAGACGACAATCTTCTTTGGTTTTTCGACTGTCGCTGGCCAAGTCGTCATGTTTCTATTGATTGCCTCTGCTCTTGCTTTTATCGATAAAAATAACCTAAAAGAAATAGATTCCCACGGCCCAAAGGCCGTGGTTCTCTCTTCTTCGCTCAAGATTCCCTTTATCTCCGTCCTGAAGAGTCGGGTTTTTTCGCTCAGAATAAAATTTGGTCTATTTAAAAAAACAGCTTTTAAAATTGTCACCGTTTTGATATTGGCTGTTTTCGGACTTTATCTGATTTTTGGCGTTTTACGAATTTATTTTGCCGATCTTTTGATAAGTCGCGCCAAAGCCATCGATTCTGCTGGGTCACTGACAATATACTCTGATGCAGTTTCAATTTTTCCCGTTTCCAATCCTTTTTATCTTGCCGATTTTGCCTATGAATCGGCAATCTACGCCGCCAGTTCCGACTCTCCTCAAACTGCCAAAGGACTAGCCACTCAAACAGACACTTTGGCCAAAAAAGCGCTTTTACAATCTCCCAATAATTTAATTATCGAAAGACGAGTTGCCAATGCTTATCTTTTAATTTCCGCAGTTGATGAAAAATATGCGAAAGTAGCCTTAACTACTGGCCAAAAATTAACCCAACTTGCACCGACCGATCCCCAAGTCTATTTGACTTTAGGAAAAATCCAAGCCGGTCTTGGCAAAAATGAAGAAGCCAAAAAAACCCTCACGATAGCGTTAAATCTCAAACCAGATTATCAGGAAGCAAAAGAACTGCTTGAACAGTTGGCAAAACCAACAGTTGACAACTGACAGCTGACCCTACTTCGTCAAATAGAACACTTGACTTCGAAGGGCAAGCAATTGACAATTGACCTGATGAATCTTTCAAAAACCGACCCTCAAATTGCCAAACTGATAAAACTTGAGGAAAAGAGACAGACAGAAGTTTTGGAAATGATCCCTTCCGAAAATTACGCTTCACGAGCTGTAATGGAAGCTCTTGGCACAGTCTTAACCAATAAGTATTCCGAAGGTTATCCCAAAAAACGCTACTATCAAGGAAACAAAATCATTGATGAGGTGGAGATATTAGCAATTGAGCGGGCCAAAAAACTTTTTAAGGTTCCCCACGCCAATGTCCAACCATATTCCGGATCCCCTGCTAACACAGCCGTTTACTTTGCCCTACTGGCACCGCTCAAAGATAAAATCATGGGTCTCTCCTTAGCCTTTGGAGGTCATCTAACCCACGGCGCACCCGTCTCCATTTCCGGCAAATACTTTAAGACTGTACCTTATGAACTTGGTAAAGATGGCTGGCTTGATTACGATGCGATTGAGAAACTGGCCAAAAGTCAAAAACCCAAAATCATTGTCTGTGGTTTTACCGCCTATCCCAGAAAAATTGATTTTAAAAGATTCGGACAAATTGCCGATTCCGTTGGCGCTTATTTACTGGCCGATATTTCCCATATCACCGGCCTTATCATCGCCGGCGTCCATCCCGACCCAGTACCTTATGCTGATATCATCATGACCACCACCCACAAAACTCTTCGCGGACCTAGAGGAGCAATCATTATGGTCACTGAAAAAGGCTTAAAGAAAGATCCGGAACTAGCCGAAAAAATCGACAAGGCAGTTTTCCCCGGTCTTCAAGGCGGCCCGCATGATAATCAAACCGCCGCCATTGCTGTTGCCCTTCGGCAAGCTCAGGGTAAACCCTTTAAACGATACGGAGAGCAGATTGTCAAAAATTCCCAAGCCCTGGCCTCATCACTTAACGGCTTTGGCTTTGATTTATCAGGCAGTGGCAGTGATAATCACCTAATTCTAATTGATCTTCGCACCAAAGGAGTCAATGGCTCAGTTGCCGCTATCGCCCTTGAAGTTGCTGGCATTGTGGTTAATAAAAACGGAGTGCCTTTTGATACTATGCCCCCTTTTTACCCTTCCGGAATCCGTCTCGGAACCCCGGCAATCACCACCCGCGGCATGAAAGAAAAAGAAATGAAAAAAATCGCCAAGTGGATTTCTCTGGCAATCGATGAAGTAAAAAACGAAAGGTTTCCGACTGAAAAGGAAGCCCGTATTCAATTTATGAAAGGTTTCAGAATTAGAGTTGAACATAACAAAAATCTGAAAAAAATCGCGCAGGAAGTCAAAAATTTAACTAATAAATTCCCAATTCCGTAAATGACAAAAATTCTGGACGGGAAAGTTGTCAACGAGAAGATCGCGGAACAACTCAGAACTGAGATCGCAAAACGCGGAACTAGACCGAAACTTGTTATTATCCAAGTCGGGGATGTACCAGAGTCAAATGCTTACATTGGCAGAAAGAAAGCTTTCGGCCAGAAAATCGGCGCAGAAGTCAAATTAAAACGATTCCCTGAAACAATTTCTCAAAAAGAATTGGTTGGTCAAATCATCGTTTACAATCGCGATCCACAATATCACGGAATCATAGTCCAAATGCCCATTCCAAAAAGTCTTGACAAAGACCAAATTATTGATTCCATTAGTCCTCAAAAAGATGTCGATGGTCTAACTTCTATCAATTTAAAACTTTTATGGGAAAACAGGAAAGAAGGTCACATTCCAGCAACTACCAAAGGCATCCTAACACTTCTTGATTACTACAAAATCCCCATAGCCGGAAAACACGTAGTCGTCGTCGGTCGATCATTTCTTGTGGGCAAACCGACTGCATTGGCATTTTTAAACCGCGACGCCACAGTTACCATTACCCACAGCAAATCTAAAAATCTACCGTCAATCACTAAAACTGCAAACATCTTGGTGGTTGCCGCCGGCAAAGCGAAATTGATTGGCAGAAACCATGTCTCTAGTGGTCAAGTCGTCGTGGATGTAGGGATAAATGTGGTAAATAACCAGAAACTAGAAACTAGAAACCAGAAACCGGGAACGGAACCTCATGACCGCAAAATCGTTGGTGATGTTGATTTTGAAAGTGTCAGAAAAATTGTGACAGCCATTACCCCTGTCCCGGGCGGTATCGGCCCAATGACCGTTGCCTCCCTTTTCGAAAACCTCCTTGAAACTTACAAAAGCCAAACTTGATCTGATATTATGAAATTAGTGAGAACTGCCCAAGGATTTGTACAAATTGTAATTATTGCAGTTATGGCTCTTGTCATCGGTGCTGCTGCAATATACGGATATCAAAAATTAACGACAAAACCCTCTCCTTCCCCATCGCCAACGGATAGATCCATTAGGCTGATCGAACCCTCACCATCTCCCACCGACGAAACTGCAAACTGGAAAGTTTATACAAATAAAGTTTTCGGGTACTCAATTAAATATCCAGGGTTCTGGTTTGACCAAGGGCCTTACGGAGGACAAGCAGGATATGATTGTTTGGAAAATATAGATTATGGAGCAATTGCAGAATTCTCAAAAACAAAACTAACAGATTGCGGTTTTGTCGGAGAACAGTTACCCCCTCAGGAAGCTGATGTGACAATTTGGGTACTAAATGAGAAATTTCCCTCTTTAGAAAAAATTATCAGCCCAAATTATTCTGTTACACAAATTGCCGGGGAAAAAGCCACCAAATATCCTTTCACTGAAAAGTCTGAATTACCAAACATACAAGCTACAAGAATTTACTTTAACCGCGGAAACAAAGGCTATATTATTTTCTTAAAACAATTAGACAATAAAGGTACTTACGACAAGCTTTATGACCAAATCCTCTCCACCTTCCGCTTTTTAGAATAGTTGACCGTTGCCTCCCTTTTCGAAAATCTACTTCTTGCCTATTAAAAACAAATCCAGTATGCTATAAAAAGCGATATGAATACAAAACTA